>Ga0209979_1001585_pt1 | contig 24325 bp, 22 predicted proteins | sample AnhtaG_FD_183114 | JGI IMG/M metagenome (GOLD analysis project Ga0209979, IMG submission 183114) | Deep subsurface microbial communities from Anholt, Denmark to uncover new lineages of life (NeLLi) - Anholt_01485 metaG (SPAdes) (version 2) | ecosystem: Environmental > Aquatic > Marine > Oceanic...
GAGCGAACCTTTTTCGCTTCACTAGGTGGGTCATTGGGTAGGAGTTGTTGTCTGATCCACCATTGGAAGAAGTCAAGAAGGATGAACCAATAAAGAGTGAGGTTTTGATGGTAGGAATTGTCGGATACGGGGCTTACATCCCCAGGTGCCGGATCAAGGTGGAGGAGATCGCCAAGGTCTGGGGAGCGGATGCCCCCTCATACAAACGTGGTCTGGGGCTGCAGGAGAAATCGGTTCCCCAGCCGGATCAGGACACCATCACCATGTCGGTAGAGGCGACCAAGAACGCCCTCAAGCGGGCACCGCATGTCGACCCCAAGAAGATCGGTGCGATCTATATTGGCTCCGAATCCCATCCCTATGCGGTGAAACCTTCCGGCACCACGGTTGCAGAGGCGATCGGCGCCACCCCGGATATTCATTGCGCCGACTATGAATTTGCCTGTAAGGCCGGGACGGAGGGGATGTTTGTGGTTTACGGTCTGGTCAAAGCGGGACTGATAGAATACGGTCTGGGGATTGGCGCCGACACCTCTCAGGGTGCTCCCGGCGATGCCTTAGAGTACTCCGCCGCCGCCGGTGCGGCCTCCTTCATTTTCGGCAACGATAAGGTCTTGGCAGAGTGTAACGAAACCTTCTCCTTCATGACCGACACCCCCGATTTCTGGAGGCGGGAGCACGAGTTCTATCCCCGGCACGGGGGTCGTTTCACCGGCGAGCCGGCCTATTTCAAGCACATCACCGGCTGCGCCGAGGGATTGATGAAGAAAGCCGGGACGGAGCCGAAAGATTTCAATTACGTCATCTTTCATCAGCCGAATGGAAAGTTCCCTCAACGGGTGGGGAAGATGCTCGGTTTCACCCCGGAACAGATCGAACCCGGTTTGCTTTGTCCCCTTTTGGGCAATACCTACTCCGGTTCCTCCCCCATGGGACTGACTTCCACCTTAGATATTTCCAAGCCGGGGGATAAGATCATGTTGGTCTCATACGGTTCCGGTGCCGGCTCGGATGGTTTCATTTTCACCGTCACCGATAGAATCAATGAGGTCAGGGATCTGGCACCGAAGACCCGGTACATGCTCGACAACAATAAGAGATACATCGACTACGGCACCTACGCCAAATACCGCGGCAAAATCTTAACTGCTGACTAAAGGAGACTGAAAATATGAGAGAGGTTTGTGTAATCGGCGTGGGGATGAACAAGTGGGGCGAGCTCTGGGACAAATCGATTCGAGACCTTTTTGTGGAGTCGGCTCTTCTGGCCATTAAAGACGCTGGTGTGGACAAAATCGATTCGATGTATGTCGGCTGTATGACCAGCGGGCTGTTCGTCGGTCAGGAACATTTAGCCTCGCTTCTGGCCGACTATCTCGGACGGACTCCCATTTCTTCAACCAGAGTTGAGTCCGCGTGTGCCTCCGGAGGTGCGGCGGTGAGATGTGGTTTCATAGAGGTCGCCTCCGGAATGAGCGATGTTGTCCTCGTCGGAGGAGTGGAGAAGATGACCGACGTCTCCGGCGATGGTGCTACCTATGCTTTGGCCACCGCCGCCGACCAGGAATATGAGGTTTTCCACGGTGCTACTTTCCCCGGGCTTTACGCCCTGATGGCAAAAAGACACATGCACGAGTTCGGCACTACCAGGGATATGCTCTCCGCAGTTGCGGTCAAAAACCACGACAATGGCAGCAAAAACCCCTTAGCCCAGTTTCAGTCCAAAACCACCCTCGAGGGTGTGGCCAACGCCGTTATGGTTGCCGACCCGCTGACTTTGATGGACTGCTCCCCGATAACTGATGGAGCTGCCTGTGCGATCTTAGCTTCGGTTGACAAGGCGAGGGAGATTTCTAAGAACCCTCTGGTGAAGATTCTCGGAGTTGGCAACGCCACCGATCGGATTGCGCTTCACTCCAGGAAATCCTTGACCACGCTGAACGCCACCTTAGAGGCCTCCAAGCGGGCTTACGAGATGGCTGGAAAGACCCCCAAAGACATCGACTTTGCCGAAGTACACGATTGTTTCACCATCGCGGAAATCATGGTCACCGAGGATTTGGGCTTTTTTGAAAAGGGCAAAGGTGGACACGCGGCCTTGGAGGGCAAGACTGCATTGGACGGCGAGAAACCAATTAACACTTCTGGCGGCTTAAAGTCGAAGGGTCATCCGGTAGGAGCCACTGGCGTCGCCCAGATAGTTGAGGTGGTCAAGCAGCTTCGTGGGGAGGCAGGGGAGAGGCAGTTGAAAAACCCCAAAGTGGGATTGACTCAGAACATGGGTGGATCAGGCGGCTCCGCAGTGGTTCATATATTGGAGGTGATGTAGATGTTTCCGGCAAGAGTCTGGAGAGAGATTCCGCAGAGATACAGATTAGAGGCCAACAGGTGTCCCCAGACCGGGGAGATATACTTCCCTCCACGGTTGGTCTGTCCTGAAGGTAAGTGTGAAAAACTGGAACCGGTCAAATTGGCGGAGACCGGCACGGTGGAGAGCTTCACGGTAATCAGGGTGGCTCCCTCGGCGTTCACCGACCAGGCGCCGTATCCGGTCGGGATTGTCAAGCTGGACGACGGTGCAAAGATGATGTGCCAGATTGCGGATGCCGAGATTGAGGAGCTGAAGATCGGCATGAAGGTGAAAATCGAGTTCCGCAAGGTCCAGTCCGACGGTAAAGCGGGAGTGCACGCTTACGGCTACAAATGTGTGCCGGTGAGAGATTGACGAGAAAGGGCGGGTTGTTCCCGCCCTTTCGGTCTAAGCTGGTATAGCAGATAGGGGTGTAGGTAATGAAAGTCCTGTATTATTCGGCACCAGAGTGTAGCTATGAGACTCTGGCACGTAGCATACTCTTGTTCGATGAGATCCATTTCTTTGACCGGCCATCCATAAATCTGAGATACACTGAGTCTGACACCCAGGTCGGAACCGTAGGTAGGGATTCTTCTCTGAGACGGTATGACTTTGGGAAAGAGGGAATGGAAGTGCATATTCACAAGCCCTTCTCTGGCCCCCTAGAGAACACTGTGTTCGTTGACCTGATAAAAAGGGACATGGCAAACGACAAGTTTGTTACTTCCTTTATGGAGGGTTTCCTCGGAGATGAGCAGTTCCGATACCTGTTTCTCCCGAAGGGGAAGTATGGGGGAGGGCTCGATGACAAAGAAATATATGAAAGGTTGAAGTGCATTGACTTCTCCAAATATCCCATAAGTCTGGATTTCTTCTTGAGTGGAGAACCTGAGGTGGGTGATTCATGGAGCGAGCAACGTTTGGTCAAGCTGCTGTTGTTTGATCTTGTGGAAGCGTCTTTTCTTCATAACCATGCTCTCCTATCCTGTGTGAATAATGACGTTTTCCCCGTGACGGACTTCGCGGTCTCAGCCGACTTACTGCGGGCCAAGTGCTTCGATGCCTATGAGGGTTTGGAGAAGAAGGACGCGCCGAGGAATCTCGCGAAATCCGAACTTCTGTTGCGTCTCTCCATCGCCTTGATCCCGGATGAACTTTTGAGAAAGAAAAGGCTGTCGAAGTTGAATGAATTCTCGCACAAGTACATCGAGGATAGAAAGGCTATATACGCTCTTCTGGATGAACAGATCGAGAGCTGCGGCGGATTACAAGACCCACGCGAGTACGACCGGGCAATCTCATCTCTGTACGAGACGAAGATTGAACCATTGATTCGGGACTTCAACAACAAGACAACCGATTTGTGGGAGCAGACCTTTAAGGAAAGCATAAAGGATGTGGTGTCTTCAGCTCCCCAAATCAGCAACTTGCTCATCTCTCTGGTTGCGGGTTTGTCCCTGGAGGATACGCTCATTAGAGCGCTGGGGATTGGGGGTGTCATGGTGGGCAAGAACGTCATGGAGCACGTGGTTTCGAAGCGAAGGATTGTGCGAAATAGTACGCTCTCGTACTTGCTGGGGGCAAGATAGGCTCTCCGAGCTATGATGACTACCCTCGAGGTCTCTCTGCGCTCTGGACGGTGCAGAGGCAAAATGGCGAAAGGCAAGGACACCCTCAGAACCACTCTTTTCGGCAAGTCTTTCAAGAATCCGGTATGGGTGGCTTCCGGCACGTTCGGATATGGGGAGGAGTATGCTGAACTCTACGATGTGAGCAAAGTGGGCGCAATTGTTGCGAAATCGATAACTTTAGAGCCTCGCCTGGGGCATCCTCCCCCACGGGTGGTCGAAACTCCTTCGGGGATGCTGAACGCCATCGGGTTGCAGAATGTCGGAGTTGACAATTTCATCAAAGAAAAGTTGCCCTATCTGAGAAGGCTTAACACTAGAGTGATTGTCAATATAGCGGGGAGCAGTATCAACGAATATGTGGAGGTGGCCAAGCGGCTGAATGGCAGAAGGGGGATCGAGGCTCTGGAGGTGAACATCTCTTGCCCGAACGTGAAGGCTGGAGGCATCGAGATCGGCGCTGACCGTGGGCAGGCACTTAAAACCATAGCAGCGGTGAAGAGAGCGAGTTCGGTGCCGGTAATCGCCAAGCTGTCACCTAATGTGACCGACATTACCGCAATCGCCAGAGCAGTGGAGGATGCCGGCGCCGATGGCATCTCGCTCATCAATACCCTCGTGGGAATGGTAATAGATGTTCACAAGAAAAAACCGGCCTTGTCGAATCTGACCGGTGGACTCTCGGGGCCGGCAATTCGTCCGATTGCAGTCGCCATGGTATACAAAGTGGCAAGAACTGTCGACATACCGGTCATTGGGATTGGTGGAATAATGAATACTGAAAATGCTCTGCAATTCCTTTTGGCGGGCGCGAAGGCGATACAAGTAGGAACAGGCAATTTCATAAATCCCAGGGCGCCTCTGGAGATAATTGCGGGGTTGAAGGGGTATTGTAAGAGAAACAAACTCAGCAATATATCGAAGATCGCTGCGGACTTCGAGGGATAGAGTTTACTCCGGACACAGCAGCAGAGACACAACAAGAAGACCGGTCCTCTTTTTGAGAGAACCGGTCTTTCTTATATCATCTAAGAGATCGGTAGTCTATTTCAAAACCGTCATCCTCTTGACCTCGACAAAATCGCCGCTGGTCAACTTGTAGAAATAAATACCGGAGCTGACCTTTGAAGCCTCCCACAAAACCGACCAGTATCCAGCCTCCTGTTTCCCGTCAACTAAGGTTACAACCTTTCGCCCCAAGAGATCAAAAACCTCCAGCCTGACTCTGCTGGACTGTGGCAACTGATAGTCGATCGCAGTCTTTGCATTGAAGGGATTGGGGAAGTTCTGCTCTAGGTGAAAGGACGAAGGGATAGCAGGATTCCCTGCCTCATCGTCCACTCCCACTGGGGTGAGCTGAAAAATCATCAAAGAGTTTTTATCTGCTAAGTAGACATAGCCGTTGTCGACAAAGACTCCAGAGCCGCTACCCGGGGTGTCGTAGCTACTCACGAGAAAAGGGTGTTCAGGATCGGAGATGTCAAGAATATGTATGCCCGTCCAACCATCGGAGAGGTAAGCAAAGTCACCATCGACATAGACACCGCGGGCACTTCCCGTCGTGTTGCAACTACCTATGATGAAAGGGTTCCCGGGATCAGACACGTTGATTACATACAACCCGTTGTAAGTGGTGCCAAGGACGGCGACGTAGGTGAGGGTATCGACGAGGTGCAGGCTTTGAGCTTCTCCCGGGGTGGGGCAGTTGCTGACAAAGATGAGGGTATCGGGGACGGAGACGTCTACTATCTGCAAACCGCCGTTATTGTTATCACCATAAGCAACATAGGCGTAATCTCCCTGAACTTGAACACGATAAGCGGTCCCAGGAGTTGGGCAATTCCTTGCAGCAACCCGGGGATCGGAGGGGTCGGAGACATTGACTTTTGCTAAGCCCTGTTTTGAATCAGCAACGTATGCAAACTCGCCACTAACGTAAACGTGAAAGGCCTTCCCGGGGGTATTGCGTTCTCCCACCAAGATGTCTCCGTGTGGCTCAAAGAAGTCAAGTATCTTCAGCCCGGCACGATGGTCAGCCACATAAACGTATCTGCCGCTGACGTAGACGCTTTTGGTCTTCCATCCGGTAACGTAATTAGCGATAACTTCTGGAGCCAAAGGGTCGGAGACGTCGACCAGATACACCCCCGAGTGGCGTGCCGCAACATAAGCATAGCCATTACTGACGAAGACATCGCTAACCTGCTCCGGGGTGACATACTCTCCGACGAGGCTAGGGCTTAAGGGGCTGGAAACATCAACTGCTTTCACCCCATATAGAACGTTGGCCAGATAAGCCAACGTATCTGAGACACAGACTCCGTGGGTCTCTCCTTTACTGAAGAAATCGGAGTGGGGGCCTGGATTGCCAGGGTCACTGACATCTATTATCCGTAAGCCGAGCTCGACGGCCACATAAGCGTATCCGTCAATGACCTGGACATCCCAGGCGTAACCGGGAGTGTCGTAACCTCCCTCGAATTCAGGTTCGCTGGGGTTGGAAACATCAATGATCTGCAATCCAGAGTTGCCATCGGCAACATAGGCGTAATTTCCAGAGACGTAAATCCCGGAGGCAGTGCCGGGAGTGTCATATCTGCCGACAAAAGAGGGGTTGAAGGGGTTTGCGATACTCACTATGACCAAACCGGAATCTTGAGCGGCAATATAGGCATAAGCACTGTCGACAAAAATAGCACGGTAGGAACCCAAAGTGTCTATGTTTCCCATCGAGAAAGGGTCGGAGGCATCAGAGACGTCAACTGTTATCAAACCTCGGTTACTGGTGGCCAAATAGGCATTCTCACCGAAGACGAAGACGTCCACCACGTAGGAACTGACATCCAGCGACCCCCTGAGAGCAAGATGAGAGGGATCGGAGATGTCCAGTATTCGAAGCCCCGAACGACCATTCGCAAGATAGACATATTGACCATCGACAAAAATTCCGTTGCCCTCCCCCTGCAGATAGAATTGGCTCACCACGGTCAAGCTCTCGGGATCAGACAGATCCAGTATTCCCAGACCGTTGGCGAAGGAGCAATAGGCATAATCTCTGGTGCTGTCTACGACCACGTCGTTGACATCCGTCCACAGCGTGCTGGAGAGGTATTCGAACTCCTGTGCCGCGCTGGATGAAGTGCCCGAAAAGACCAACAATGGAATGACCAAAAGCAGGATGGCTCTATTCATAGCTTCGTTCCCCCATAGAAGGGAAAAACATCTGGCCGCATACATCAATACAGTCAAGAGAAATATACATACACAGAAGGGTTTGTCAAGCAAAAATTTGACCCCATTTCCTGTTCAGGACTTGATCAGGCTGCCTTTTGAAGCGCCCGGGGCCAAACATCGTGCAGAGCCAAATGTTCGTGCAGCCTCTAACCTGGGTTGTGTGCTCGGTTCGGCTCGTGCCTCCCTTCTCTGCTCAGCTTGATTGGCTGCTCCAATTCACGGTGATTGGCCTCGTTTACTGTGCAGATTTTGTCGGCCGATGCTAGAGCCAATGGTCGTCATCCAGACCTATTGGGTCGTTTCCCTCTTTTTCGTTTTTTACGGAACTCTCACTTTGCATCCCTCAATATACGGCGGGCATGCGCTTTTCCAGCGGAAGCGAAGCTGAGGCCCAGCTCCAATGTTGCGGTGGAGGTTCAACTCCGACCGAAACGGACGGCATTGGCTGACCGTTGGACTCTTTGAGACAGTCTCTACACAAAAATTTCATAAAAAGAACAAAAAAAATCTTGACAAGAGGACATTATTTTCATTTTTTTGTGCCAATTCTTTGGAGAAAGTGAAAAAAATCACTTGATAGACGATGCCCTCTGATTACGCCCACGTTGGCCTATTCCTGATTTTCGGTGTGGCCTTCGTTTTGATCGCCTTCTTTCTCGCAAGGTTGATCCGACCTGCCAGACCTAATCCCGTGAAGAATCGAAATTACGAGTGCGGAGAGACAGCGGTGGGAAGCGCCTGGGTGCAGTATAACGTCCGCTATTACATCTATGCCCTCATATTCGTCATCTTCGATGTCGAGCTCGTTTTCCTTTTCCCCTGGGCGGCGGCTTACAGGAGCCTGGGGCTTTTTGCCTTCGTGGAGATGTTCATCTTTCTTCTGATTCTGATCTTCGGTTTGGCATACGCCTGGAGGAAGGGAGCCTTGAAATGGGTGTAGTCCAGAAGGTTCCGGTATACTTGGAAAAGATACCCGGCGGCGGGCTGATCACCACCTCTTTAGATGCGGTGCTCAACTGGTCGAGGGCCTCCTCCCTGTGGTATCTCCTTTTCGGGACCGCCTGCTGTGCCATCGAGGGTTTAATGTGCACCGGGGCCTCCCGGTACGACTATGACCGCTTCGGGATGATATTCAGAGCCTCCCCGAGACAGGCAGACCTGATGATCGTTGCCGGCACCATCACCAACAAGATGGCCAAGAGGGTGAAAATCTTGTACGAGCAGATGTCGGAGCCGAAATACGTCATCGCCATGGGGGGTTGCGCTATCAGGGGTGGACCTTTCTATTACGATTGTTACAGCGTTCTGCGGGGGGTTGATCTGGTCATACCGGTCGATGTCTATGTTCCCGGTTGCCCGCCTCGCCCGGAGTCGATCCTGGAGGGCTGTCTGAAGCTTCAGCAGAAGATTAAGAAGGAGAAGGTGAGCGACTGGTCTAAGACTGAGAAGTTCATTCCCGAACCGGAGTAATCCTTATTAAGACGATAGAGCCAACCGAAGAGACAGCAGAAATATACAAAACCGGACTAAGACTCCCGCGTTTGATTAATGACAGCTGAGGAACTGACCTCCAAGATCAAGGCAACTTTCGCTGAAAAGGTCGAAGAGCTACCGGCGGTGACCGGTATTCCTGCCTTCAGGGTTAAAGCGGAGCACTTAGAAGAGATCTGCACGACTCTGGTTTCCGACCCCGAACTAAAGTTCGACAATCTTTCCTGTTTGGGGGGGATCGATTATCCCGAGACAAACGAGATCGGAGTGGTCTACTGTCTTTTCTCCTTTGCTAAGAGACATCATTTGAACTTGAGAGTGATGATGCCGCGTGAGAATCCGGAGGTGATTTCGGTCTCGGAGTTCTGGGTGGCCGCCAACTGGTTCGAGCGGGAGACCGCAGAGCTTTTCGGGATAAAGTTCAAGGACCATCCGGACCCCCGTCCACTCCTTTTGATAGAGGAGTGGGACGAAGGGTATCCGATGAGAAGGGATTGGGAGGGGAAGGATTTCATCCGAATGCCGGAGGTGGGCCAGGAGAAGTAGATGGTGGTTAACTCCTCCGACAGAGTGGAACCCGCCCCTGGCGGGAGAGAGCTTGAGACCCAGGAATTCGTGGTCAACATGGGGCCACAGCATCCCTCCACCCACGGGGTGTGCCGCCTCATACTCACCATGGATGGGGAGGTGCTCAAAAAGGTCGTTCCGGATATCGGCTTTCTCCATCGTTCCATCGAGAAGATCGCTGAAAACCGCACCTACCATCAGTTCATGGTCTATACCGACCGGATCGACTACGTCTCCTCCATGAACGCCAATCACGCCTGGTGTGTCGCGGTCGAGAAGCTTGCCGGCATCGAGGTGCCGGAGAGAGCCGAATATCTTCGGGTAATAATGGCGGAGCTCAACCGTATCGCCAGCCATCTGGTTTTCCTGGCCAGCTTCTCCATCGATTTAGGCGCGGTCACGCCCTTTCTGTATGCCTTCAGGGAGAGAGAGCGGATTGTCGACCTTTTCGAGATGACCTGCGGTCAGAGGTTGACCTATAACTATATGCGCATCGGCGGAGTCTCCAGGGATGTTCCCAAGGATTTCGTCTCCGAGACAAAGAAGTTCTGCAGCTATCTCTACCCCCGGGTGGACGAATACGAGGCCATCCTCACCGAAAACCCGATCTTCTTGGGGCGGACGAAGGGGATAGGAATTTTGGATTTACCCACCGCCATAAATTACTCCGTGTCCGGGCCGCCTCTGCGTGGCAGCGGTCTCAAATGGGACATACGCAAGGACGAACCTTACTCCGCCTACGATGTGTTCGATTTCGATATCCCGACCGGAGAGAACGGTGACACCTGGGATCGCTATAAGGTGCGCATCGAGGAGATGAGGCAATCGGCCAGAATAATTGAACAGGCTCTGGAGGGTCTGCCGGAAGGGGAGATCAAGGCCAAGGTTCCGGCTCGTTTCCGCCCCCCCAAGGGGGAGGTCTTCGCTCGCATCGAAGCTCCCAGAGGGGAGATGGCCTATTTCATCGTCTCCGACGGTTCCACCAAGCCCTATCGGGTGAAAATCAGAACCGCCTCCTTCTGCAATCTGCAGGCCTTGCCGGTGATGGCCAAGGATCTGAAGATTGCGGATCTGGTGGCGATATTCGGGTCTTTGGACATAATCCTGCCGGAGGTGGACAGGTAGTTGTTCTAAGAGTTTATGTTTGAACTTGAAGGAATATTCAACGCGGTTGGCAATTTCTTGGCCTCCTTTTTGGGGTCGCCGCTGCTTCAGATTGTCTCCATAATAGCAGTCGCCGGGGTGGTGATCGGTTTTCTGATGGTGCTGGCGCTCTTTTTGGTTTGGTGGGAGAGGAAGCTCTCTGCTGATTTCCAAGTACGCATAGGTCCGATGAGGACCGGGCCTCACGGCGTGCTCCAGACCATAGCTGATGCCTTAAAACTCCTTCAAAAGGAGGACATCGTTCCTCTCACCGCTGATAAGAAAGTCTTCTTCTGGGCGCCGGTGGTATGTTTCGTGACCTGCTTTTTGGCTTATATCTGCATACCATTTGGAAAGGGGCTAATCGCTCGAGATTTGAATATAGGCATACTGTATATAGTAGCCATTACTACCTTCACAGTGATAAGCCTGCTCATGGCTGGTTGGGCCTCCAATAATAAATATTCGCTTCTGGGAGGGATGAGGTCGGCGGCTCAAATCGTCTCCTACGAGGTGCCGCTCAGCCTGTCGCTTCTGGGGACGGTGATGTTGGCGCAATCCCTATCGATGGTGACGATCGTGCAGGGACAGGGTGGGAGTTTTCTCCACTGGTATATCTGGCGGCAGCCGTTGGGGTTTCTCCTTTACGTAACGGCGGCAACTGCGGAGGTAAATCGCACCCCGTTCGACATCCCGGAGGCAGAGCAGGAGCTGGTGGCAGGTTACAACATCGAGTATTCCGGGATGAAATTCGCGATGTTCTTTTTGGCGGAGTTCATCAATATGTTCACGGTCTGCGCCATCGCCGCTACGCTGTTTTTGGGAGGTTGGAATCCTCCCTTCGAGTTTTTATCGTTCATCCCCAGCTGGGTCTGGTTTTTGGGCAAGAGCTTGTTTTTGGTCTTCATCCTGATGTGGTTCCGCTGGACCTTTCCGCGCCTGCGAGTTGACCACCTGATGGCCTTCGCCTGGAAGTTCCTCTTGCCTTTGGCCTTTTTGAACATAATTGTGACTGGCTTTTTGATTTATCTGTTCGAATGAGAGCAGCAAGACAGGTTTGGTCGGGAGTTTATAACCTCATTCTGGGGCTTTTGACGGTCTTCAAGCACCTGGGGCACAAGGCCATCACGCTGCAGTATCCCGACGAACGGATGCCGATGTTCGAGCGCTCTAGAGGAGTGGTGGTTCTGCTCTCAGACCCGGAGACCGGCAAGCTGAACTGTACCGCGTGCATGGCGTGTGCTCGGATCTGTCCGGTCTACGCCATCGATCTGGAGAGGTCTGAGGAGCCGGATCCCGAGACGAAGAAGAGATATCCGGTGAAGTTCGAGATCGATAACACCACCTGCGCCTTCTGCGGGCTCTGCGAGGAAGCCTGCAATTTCGACGCCATCAAACTAACCGGCAAATACGAGTTCTCGGTGTATGACCAGAAGACGCTTCTTTACGATAGGGACTTTCTGCAGGAACTGGGTCGAGACGTTCCCTACGAGAAGAGGAAGAAACCGGTGCCGAAGGCCAAGGCTGCTCCGAAGGCAGATCCAACTTCACCCAAGCCCGAAGAACCAGGATCTCCAAAGCCGGAGGCAAAGCCCGAGGAGAGTCCAAAGGAATCACCAGGGGAGGATAAGCCCGAGGCCTAATCCATGTTTGACTTAGCATTCTACATATTGGCAGTCTTGATCCTCGGCTCAGCCTTGATGGTCGTCACCTTAAGGAACATTTTCCACTGCGCACTCTTTTTAGTCTTGTGTCTGTTCAGCATTGCCGGAATATACATTCTTCTGGAGGCGGAGTTCATCGCCGCGGTGCAGGTTCTGATATATGTGGGGGCGGTGACCATCCTTATGATTTTCGCGGTGATGCTGACTCATCAGTTGACCGGCAAGACCATCCGGCAGGTGAACGATCAGCCGATAGCGGCGCTTTTCATCATCTTATCGCTCTTAGTTCTGACGCTTCTGGCTCTCTCAAAGACCACCTGGGAGGTCGCAAGTTCCTCGGGAGTGAGCCCCTCGGCGACGGAGCTGGGGCGAGCTCTTATGACCATCTATGTGTTACCTTTCGAGATTGTGTCCGTGGTTTTACTGGTGGCATTGATCGGGGCCATCGTGATAAGCAGGGGAGATTAGGGTGACTCTATATCACTATCTTATACTAAGCGCAATCCTTTTCGTCATCGGGATGTATGGTCTTTTGACCAGAAGGAATGCGGTCGGGGTCTTGATGTCCATAGAGCTGATGTTCAACGCCGCCAACATCAATTTCGTAGCCTTTTCAAAATTCATCACCCCGAACGAGTTCATCGGACAGATTTTTTCGATTTTCGTGATCACCATCGCCGCCGCCGAGGCCGCTGTCGGTCTGGCAATTGTGCTCTTGATATACAGGAACTATAAGGGAATAGAAGTTGACAACATCAACTTCATGAAATGGTAAGGAAGGGAACAGGGAACAGGAAACAGTAGACAGTAGGTAGTAGGAAGTAGATAGGGAAAGTTATGACCGCCAATCGGTGACTGTGAACCGTGAACCATTAACAGTGAACCTGTCGGCGTAGCTCAGTGTCCTCTCCCATGGTAGAAAAGAGAAACAAAAATGCTTCCGTATAGCTGGCTGATACCGGCCCTGCCGCTTCTTTCATTTGCTCTGATCGTCTTCTTCTTGATCCGGAGCAATAAGGCCTCCTCTTACACCTCCATTGCGGCCATATTAGGCTCACTGGCGCTCTCCGTTGCGGTCCTGGCTGAGGTCTTAGGGAATCCCCAGCCCCAGGAATTCGCTATCAACTGGATATTCATGGAGTCCTTCAAGCTCCCGATGGTGATGTATATTGATCCCCTGACGGCGGTGATGGTGGTGATGGTGTCGCTGGTGGCCTCCTTAATCCAGATTTACTCTCTCGGCTACATGCATGGAGACCCGCGTTTCGCTCGCTATTATGCCTACATGTCGCTCTTCGCCTTCTCGATGTTGGGCCTGGTGGTGGCTGGCAGTTTCTTCACCATGTTCATCTTCTGGGAGTTAGTGGGATTGACCTCCTATTTTCTGATCGGGTTCTGGTTCGAGAAAAAGATCGCCTCCGATGCCGGCAAGAAAGCCTTCATAACCACCAAGATTGGCGACTTCGGGTTCCTGATTGGTCTTCTGGTGATGTTCTTCGCCGCCGGCACCCTCAACATGGCGGAGATCTTCGACAAGGTGCATCATCACGAGATTGCCCTGGGGACAATAACTGCGGCCGGACTTCTCATGTTCTGCGGTGCCATCGGAAAGTCGGCGCAGTTTCCGTTGCACGTCTGGTTGCCGGACGCCATGGAGGGTCCCACGCCGGTCTCGGCATTGATTCATGCCGCCACCATGGTCGCCGCCGGAGTATACCTGACGGCGCGCCTCATGCCACTTGTTATAACCTCCCATACGATGGCGATGGTGGTGGCCATAATCGGGGCCTTTACTGCTTTCATGGCGGCCTCCATCGGCCTGGTTCAGAACGATATCAAGAGAGTATTAGCTTATTCCACCATATCACAGTTGGGTTACATGATTCTGGCTCTGGGTATGGGCGGTTACACCGCCGGGACTTTCCACCTGATGACCCATGCCTGCTTCAAGGCGCTTCTGTTTCTGGGCGCCGGTTCCGTCATCCACGCCGTCCACACCAACGACATTCAGGAGATGGGGGGGCTGGGCCGGAAGATGAAAACTACGGCGGCGACTTTTTTCATAGCCTCTTTCTCCATCGCTGGAATCTTCCCCCTCTCCGGCTTCTGGAGCAAGGATGAGATCTTTGCGGTGGCCTGGGAGGGCGGGCATTACATATTGTTGGTGGTAGCTATCCTAGCGGCCTTTATGACCGCCTTCTACATGTTCCGGCTGTGCTTCATGGTCTTCACCGGCAAACCTCGAGATCAGGAAAAGTATGACCACGCCCGGGAGTCGCCGAAGAACATGACAATCCCGTTGGTCATACTCGCATTCTTATCCATAACTGCGGGTTGGGTGGGGATACCCTGGTTAAAGCACGGATACGGCTCCTTCGTCTTCTTTGAACATCCTCACCACGTTGCGCCCAACTACATACTGATGGTAATCTCGACCATCGTCGCTCTCTCGGGAATCTATCTAGCATACCTGATGTATTACAAAGGCTCCATCTCGCCGGTTAAGATGGCGGAGAGATTCAAGCGGATATACAGGGTCTTGTTCAACAAGTATTACTTTGATGAGCTCTATACCGGCGCAATCATCGAGCCGACTTATCGCCTGACGGAGAAGCTATACAAGTTTGACCTGGGAGTGATCGACTGGCTGGTGAACTTCTTCGGGGATTTCACCCTGTTTCTGTCCTGGGCCAAGGAGAGGTTCGACACCTACGTGGTTGACGGCGCCGTCAACGGTCTGGGTTACACCATACGCGCTTTCGGAGGGGGCCTGAGGAGGATCCAGACCGGACAGCTGCAGAATTACGCCTTTGTGATCTTCTTAGGATTAGTGGTGTTCATCCTTCTGAGGTTTTTGTAATAGGTAACATCTGAATCTGGAAATATCGGTGTTGAGAAGATAAAGCAGGAGAATACGCCATTATGGATTTCCCCATATTGACCTACATGACCTTCATTCCCCTTTTAGGGATGATTGTGGTGATGTTCACCAGGAAGGAGAGCGTTCAACTGATCCGCTGGGAGTCGGCCTTTTTCAGCTTCATACCGCTTTTACTCTCGATTGTGATGTTGGCCAAATACAACGGCTCGGTTCCCGACTTTCAGTTCATCGAGCAGCACGAGTGGATCCCCTCCATCGGCATCAGCTACTTTATGGGTGCCGACGGCATCTCGGTGCCGATGCTGTTTCTCACCGCACTCTTGTCTTTCGTCTCCATAGTGGCCTCCTTCAACATTCAGGAGAGAGTTAAGGAGTACTTCGCCTTCTTCCTTCTTTTGGAAACCGGCATGATGGGGGTCTTTTGTGCCCTGGATTTCTTCTTATTCTACATCTTCTGGGAGATCATGCTGGTGCCGATGTATTTTCTGATCGGAGTCTGGGGTGGACCCAGAAAGGAATATGCGGCCATAAAATTCTTTCTATACACCCTGTTCGGCTCGGTCTTCATGCTGGTGGGAATCTTAGTGCTCTACTTCGCGGTGGAGCCGCACACCCTGAATATGCTGACCCTCATCGAGTATAACAGCACCTACACCCACGCCTTCCAGATCGTGCTGTTTCCGCTTTTCTTCATCGCTTTCGCTATCAAGGTTCCTATGTGGCCGTTCCATACCTGGTTGCCGGACGCTCACGTCGAAGCGCCCACGGCCGTCTCCGTCATCCTGGCGGGGATTCTCTTGAAGATGGGACTGTATGGTCTGCTCCGGATCGGTTACCCGATGTTTCCGGAGGCGGCGGTTTACTACGCCATACCGATAGGGGTGATCGCGGTGATAGGTATCGTATATGGAGCTTTGGTCTCGATGGCTCAGAAGGACTTGAAAAAGCTGGTGGCTTACTCTTCAGTCTCACACATGGGCTTTTGCGTCCTGGGTTTAGCCGCCCTCTCAGTCACCGGATTTGCCGGCTGTGTCTTCCAGATGTTCTCTCACGGCTGCCTCACCGGGGCGATGTTTTTGCTGGTCGGGATCCTATACGACCGAGCCCACACCAGGGAGATTGCGGCCTTCGGAGGCCTGGGAGTAAAACTTCCCTTGTACACCGGCATATTCACCCTCTTTGCCATGGGCTCCTTAGGTCTTCCGGGACTCTCAGGCTTCGTGTCCGAATTCATGATCTTCATTGGGGCTTTCGGCTCTAACTTCGTTCCCACCTGGATGGTGGTGCTGGCGGTCTTAGGCGTGGTGCTAACCGCCGGATATATTTTGCGGATGGTCCAGCGGATATTTCTGGGTCCCTTCAACACTAAGTGGGAGGGGCTCACCGAGATCAACGGTCGCGAGATCTTCACCTTGGTGCCGCTGGGAATTCTGACGATTCTGGTGGGCGTCTATCCCAAGCCGCTGGTCGACATCATCTCGGCGACTCTCGAGAATCTGATTCGTGTGATGGGCATGTAGGCTGACAAGCAGTCTCTTTCCGGACGGATCGGGATAAGGAAAAGGAACTAGAAAGACAGTCAGAAGACTACTTCGATGAATTTGACTTTGATAATACCGGAAATCTTTCTTTTTCTGTGGGCGCTTCTGGTCTTGTTCGTAGATTTCTTCACCGCCGAGGAGAAGAAACACCGCCTCGGACCTCTGTCGCTCGTGGGGATAGTTATAACCGTTGTCTTAGTGGTAATCTCCGGGCAGGGGCAGGCCTTCGGAGAGATGTTCAGCGCCGATTACTACTCTCTCTCTTTTGCCATCATCTTTTTGGGTTCAGCGTTCCTGGCCATATCCACCTCCATAGACTTCGCCAGACAGAGGATAAAACATCAGGGAGAGTATTATGCTCTCATCCTTCTCTCGACGGTGGGCATGATGTTTTTGGCGGCCTCCCGGGAGCTTCTGAGCATGTATGTCTCCCTGGAGCTGACCACCATAAGCCTGTTTGTCCTGTCTGCCTACCTGAAGACGGAGTTGAAATCGAGCGAGGCCGGGTTGAAGTATATGATATTGGGAGCGGCCTCCTCGGCGATACTGCTTTACGGCATCAGCCTGCTTTACGGCATCACCGGCACCACGGTTCTGAAAGGGATCCAGGCGGAGCTGGTTGGCTCTGCTTTTCCGGGACCGCTTCTGGTGATCTCGTTGGTCTTCATCATCGCTGGCTTCAGCTTCAAGTTGGCGGCAGTTCCCTTCCACATGTGGGCTCCTGACGTTTACGAGGGGGCTCCTACACCCATCACCGCTTACCTCTCGGTCGCCTCCAAGGGAGCGGGATTGGCGGCGATGGTGCGAGTATTCTTTGGCTCCCTATTGCCGGTCACCTCCGAGTGGATTCCCCTTTTTATGGCTCTGGCGACCATGACCATGGTCTTAGGAAACATCGTTGCCATCAGACAATCCAACATCAAGAGGATGTTAGCTTATTCCTCCATCGCCCAGGTGGGGTATATTCTAGTGGCGCTTTCGGCGGCCTCGGAGCTGGCCACTACCTCCATGATTCTCTATCTTATGGTCTACATGTTTGCCAATATCGGAGCCTTCGCGGTCGTCATTGCCTTCTACAACCATTCCGGGACCGATGAGATCTGCGAATATGCCGGACTGTCCCGGCGCTCCCCGTTTCTGGCGATCTCGCTGGTGATATTCTTTCTCTCCTTAGTCGGGATTCCCCCTTTAGCTGGCTTTGTGGGCAAGTATCTTCTCTTCATGGCCGCAATCCAGAAAGGGTATTACTGGCTGGTGGGGGTGGCGGTCTTGACCAGCGTGATCTCCCTATTTTACTATATGAATGTGGTCAGACAGATGTATTTCCGGAAGCCGACTAAAAGCGACCCGGTGAAGGTTTCGTGGTCTCTGAGGTTAGCTTTGATTCTCTCTCTAATCGGCGTGATTGCGGTGGGTGTCTATCCCGATCCGTTTGTGAGCCTCATCTCCAAGGCGGCCTCGGTCTTCGTCTATTAGAGTAAGACCTCTGGAGAGTGGTCGAGGCGCCCCCGGGGGCCTTTTTCATTTGACTTTGAGGCTCAAAGATATATAGTGTGACCAGGAGGTGAAAGCGGGTTAACCGAAGCGAAAAGTTCCCATGCCCCTGAAGCTTTCCAACTTTTTCGACCCGGAGCTGATTCTAACAGACCTCAAAGCCAAAAGCAAGTCGGAGGCGATCGAGGAGATTATCAATCGGGTCGCCAGTAAGCATCCCGGGATTGAGAAGGAGACTGTAGTCCGAGCCATTCAAGAGCGGGAGGAATTGGGCCCGACCTCTTTCGGACGGGGGTTCTGCTTTCCTCACGCCCGCACCGACCAGGTGAGAGATATGATTACCGCGGTGGGGATTTCCAGAGAAGGGATCAGGGCCGAAACTCCGGACCAGATACCACTGCATGTCTTTTTTCTCCTCATGACCCCTCGAAATATCTCCCGGCTATATTTACAGACCCTGTCGGCGCTGGCGAATCTGGCCCGCAGGCCCGAAAGCCTTCAGGCCTTTCTGAAGGCGGAAACACCGCAGGGGGCGATAGACATAATCGGTGGCAGCGGCTTAGACGTCAAGGAGGAGCTCACCGTCAAAGACATAATGAACACCAGACCGGTGACGGTAACCCCCCAGGACTCCCTGAAGGAGGTCGCCAACCTGCTTTTCAAGCATCATCTGAGCGGGGTCTTCGTGGTCGACAAGGGGGGCAAGGTTTTAGGGGAGATCACTGAAGAGGAGTTGATTAAGGCGGCGCTTCCCGACTACGGAAGCCTGATTGCCAATCTCGCCAACCTCCCGGAGTTGGAACCATTCGACGATCTTCTGAGAAAGGAAGACGAGATTAGAGTGCGAGAGGTATTTAGCCGAAGCGTGCGCACCGTCGAAGAGAATGCCCCCGTGGTTGAGGTGGCAGCAATGATGCTGTTTAAAAAAGCATCCAGGGTGGCGGTTATGAGGGAAGGCAGGTTCGTGGGAGAGGTTCTGCGCTCGGATATAATATCGAAAATAATACGAGGGTAGTTGAAAGCAACTGACCGTCAGGACACGCTACGCTTCGGTCCTGACGGAACAGTAAACCTGAGAATCCTCTCTATCGGAGGGGTTAGGTTTCGCCAGCACCGATCTAAACTCTAAGCAGAAGTTTTCACGCTTAACCTGAGTTGGGAACTCTTAAGGAAAAGAGAAAGGATGGGACAAGCACTCCTGTCCTTTCTTTTTCAGAAAGATGAGCATCGAGGGAAAAACTCTCACCCTGGCAGCCGCCAAAGCTAAAGCCCTCACGGCTTTCTGGACCTTTCCCTCAATTTTAGCCTCTGCAATCGTCATCGCCTGGGGGGCGGAATCGGCCCAGTTCTTGGTCTCTCAGGCCCTGGCCCTGACTCTTCTGGCTCTGATCCAGACTCTGCCGGAATTCGCGATAGAAGGGGTGATCGCCTGGAGGGCGGGTCAGTTCCCCACCTCGGAGAACATCGGACTTATGACCGCAAATTTCACCGGGGCCTTGAGACTCTTGATCGGCCTGGGTTGGCCGCTGGTCTATTTCATAACAGTGGTGTGCAACATAAGGAAACACTCTCTCAAGAAGCTAGCAAACATCAAATTGGAGCAGGAACATTCTGTGGAAGTAATGGGACTCTTGCTCCCCAGCCTGTACATGGTGGTGATAGTCCTTAAGGGCACCTTGAGCCTTTACGACCTTTTAGTACTTCTACCATTATACACTATATATATCCTGATCCTTCTGAGACTGCCTCCTCGATCACAGGAGAAAGTCGAGGAGGTAGAGCCGGTACCTCGTTTTATTCTCCGACAGAAAAGGTGGACTCGGAATTCTCTGGTCTGGGGGTGCTTTCTGGTGGGGGGAACCGGCATTCTCCTGGTCGCGGAACCGTTCTTGGGGAGTATGCTGGGATTGGCGACGGTCTTAGGGGTGTCCAGCTTCGTCTTCGTTCAGTGGGTGGCTCCTTTCCTCTCGGAATTCCCGGAAAAAATCTCTGCCTTCTACTGGGCTCGGACGGTGGTAAAAGCTCCCATCGCTCTGATGAACATGGTCTCCTCCGGAATAGCAGAGCTGACCCTGCTGGTATCCCTCATCCCGATTGTCTATTGCATCAGTCGAGGCGGAATCTACACCATTGAATTCGACCTCCACCACCGAGTCGAAATCCTTCTCACCGCAGTTCAGGCCCTCCTGGGCTTCGTGCTTTTGTCCAATATGGAGTTCAGATGGTATGAAGCTCTGGGGCTTTTCGGGTTGTGGTTTGCGCAGTTCATCTATCCGAGCATCCGGGAGGAGATCCTCTTCGTCTACGGAGCCTGGATAGTGCTGGAGGTAGGTCTCTCAATCGTGGGCAAAAGGAAGCTGAGGGCCTTCGGAGAGTTTAGAAAGCTGGTGGGACACCATATATTGCCCAAGCCCTGAGGATTTTATCAACCTGTTGATTTTCGGGTTGACAAGCTGCCAACCGGGGATTATATTTGCCGCCCTTTGAGTTTGAGTGAGAGGAAAGGAGTCCAGAGTTCTACGGATCCATCTGGATCACCTGTAAGAGCGAAGCAACAGCGAAACTGGCGTTAGGAATAGTATCTAGTGAAGGCATTTGGGAGCCTTTCTGAATGCAAATCACAAAGTGTGGAGAGCCACGAGCAACAGGCAATTTGCGTCCATCCATCTCCTGGCCCATTGCGTTCTTGGCTGCTTCGGGCCGGAGACACGAGGTCAAGCCGCGAAGCTGAAGATCATATGACCGGCAGGTTTGATGAGCAGGGAGGGTGATGACTAAGCATCTCTTGAGGGAGATCGAACGTTTGAAGAGAAGCATATTGGCGGAGGGGGCAATTGTCGAGCGCGCTATTGACGATTCTATCAAGTCTCTCCTGAGCAGAGATCAGGCTTTGGCGAAGAGGGTCATCGACAACGACCATCTAATCGATGATATGGAGGTCAGGATTGAGGAGGACTGCCTGAAGATCTTGGCCCTCCACCAACCGGTGGCGGTTGATCTGCGCTTCATCGTGGCCGCGATGAAGATCAACAACGATCTGGAGAGGATGGGAGACTTGGCGGTGAACATAGCGGAGCGAGCTTCGTATCTGGCAACTCAGGAACAGGTGAGTGTGCCGGCGGACTTTGAGGAGATGGCCGCTGTTACGAAACGGATGGTCAAGGAGAGCCTTGAATCTCTGGTCAACAGCGACTCAGAGTTAGCCCTCAAGGTGACCGACGAGGACGACATTGTCGACAATTTCAACCGTCAGATGTTCATCAAAGTCGAGGAGGAGATGATTCAAAACCCTAAGAAAGCCAAAAGCTCCCTGCACTCCCTTTCGGCTTCGCGTCACTTAGAGAGGATTGCAGATTTGGCGACTAACATCGCTGAAGATGTGATATATATGATAAGCGGAGACATCATCAGGCACCGGGTGGAGGACTACACCCTTCTGGATAAGCCGGGCTTGAAAAGAGAGTAGAATTAAAAGCGCCCGAGGTTATGCCGGTCATAGTCTTGCCTGCGGTCAAAAGGATAGTGGGGTTTACTTTCGATCCGCAGAGCTCTTTCACGACGCCCGCAGCGCCTTGGGGGCAGTTTGGAGACCAGCCGATGATTGGCAGACTTGTCCCACAGTTGTATGGTAGGGGAGGAATGATATTAGGAGACCAGACAGGCAGAGTGATGGAGTAGCGATCCGAGGGAGTAAACAAAGAAGTTGCCAGATATCGTCTTGCTTTTAGCTGTCATCTTATTTGCTCTGGTTTTCGATTTCTTTAACGGGGTTAACGATTGTGCCAACGCTATCGCCACCTGTGTCTCCACCAAGGCCCTATCCCCCCGGAGCGCAATCACCATGGCTTATGCTCTGAATTTTCTGGGGGCCTTATCTCACACCGCGGTTGCGGCCACTTTCGGCAAGGGGATAATCGATCCAGAACGTACCAGTCTGGTCTTGATCTTGGCGGCCTTAGTTGGGGCTGCTCTCTGGACTGCGATTGCAAGCTACCAAGGCATCCCGATAAGCGTGACTCATTCGCTGGTGGGGGGGCTCTTGGGAGCTGGGATAGCAGCCGCGGGCACTGAGATCATTATGTTCAGCGGGATGAAAAAGATTCTGTTGGCCATGATTTTTTCCCCTCTCGCAGGTTTTGTTGGAGGAGGACTTCTGATCCTTTTGCTCTATTGGGCTTTCAGGAGAGCGACACCTCATAAGATAAACGTGAATTTCAGGCGGCTACAGGTGCTATCTGCGGCATGGATGTCCTTCAGCCACGGAATGAACGACGCCCAAAATGCCATGGGCATCATTACCATGGCTCTGGTGACCTATGGTTTTCTTCCGTTCTTTAAGGTGCCTATCTGGGTGATGGTGGTCTGTGCGACGGCTATGGCCCTGGGGACCAGTATCGGGGGTTGGAGGGTGATCAAGACCATGGGCAGGAAAGTGTTTGACTTGAAACCGGTGCACGGATTTGCCGCCGAGACTTCAGCCTCCATAGTGATCTCCGCAATGTCACTGATCGGAGCTCCTATCTCTACTACCCACGTTATCTCCACCGCCATAATGGGGGTTGGATCAACGAAGAGGCTCTCGGCGGTGCGTTGGGGAATCGTACGAAACATCGTCATCGCCTGGATCATAACGATTCCGGCGGCTGGAGTTGCCGCGGCGATTTCATATCTCTTGTTCAGCAAAATATTTGGTTGAAGCTGTTGACAGTGTTATCTTCCAGGTAGAGTGAAAGCCGTATCTTAGATTGGGACGAAGAGAGTCTAGGTTACGTAGGAGAAGAACATGGCAAAGGTGAGGTGGCTGAAAAAAATTAGTCTTGCACCCAAGGATGTTGATTTCTTCCGGATGCTTCGGGAGTCTTCCGCAAATGTTTTGGAGGGAGCGAGGGCTTTGAAGAGATTGATGGAAGATTACAGCGATGTCGAAAACCAGGTCCAGCGGATTCTGGAAATCGAGACCGCGGGAGACCAGATTACTCACCGGATCTTCGATAAGCTCAACAAGACATTTATCACCCCCATAGAGAGTGAAGACATCTACAGCCTGACCTCAAAGTTGGATGATGTCTTGGATGCTATCGAGGGGATTGCCTCTCGCTTCCTGAATTTCAGGATCACCGAGCCCACCCCGGAGGCCAAAGATTTGGTGGATCTCATTTACCGGGCGGCGGAGGAAATCAACAAAGCTCTTGATAACCTCAAAGACCTGGATCACACCCTCCCCTTCTGCGTTGAGGTAAACCGTTTGGAAAACGAAGCCGACGATATTGTGGAGGGCATGATCGGTAAGATGTTCGAAGAGGAGGAAGATATTCGTAAGCTCCTGAAGTGGAAGGAGCTTTACTCCCGAATGGAGGTGGCCGCGGATCGCTGCGAGGATGTTGCCAACGTGATCGAGGCCATCGTGGTCAAGAATCTCTGATCTCACCGTGGGTTAAAAACCTCTGAGAGGCTCCGATATTAGATTGGAACATCCTCTCGGCCGTGACGTTGTATTCTGTGGGAGAGGCGATTGCCGGAGTCATCTCTTGACACCGCGGACTTCTTAAGTTAGAATTGTCATCTGGAGAGAGAGATTTGAGAAGAGAAATATGAACGGGGTCAAGACCGCAGTTTTATTGACAATCCTGACAGTTATCCTTCTCCTGGTAGGTCAAGCCATGGGGGGAAAAGGCGGAATGACGGTAGCTTTGATTTTCGCCCTGGGGATCAACTTCATCAGCTACTGGTTCTCGGACAAGATCGTCCTGGCGATGTATCGCGCCCGACAGATAAGCGAAGCCGACAATCCCCGACTCTACAGCCTGGTCAGAAGCGTCAGCCAGAAGGCCAGCTTGCCGATGCCCAGGCTCTACATCATCCCCTCCGAGTCTCCCAATGCCTTCGCGACCGGGAGGAATCCAGACAACGCCGCGGTGGCCGTTACCGAGGGAATCCTCAAAGCCCTCGACGACGACGAGTTGGAGGGAGTGCTCTCTCACGAGTTTGCTCACATCAGGAATCGGGATATTCTGATTCAGACCATTGCGGCCACCATCGCCGGAGCTATCTCTTATCTGGCCTTCATGGCCCGCTGGGCCGCTTTCTTCAGAGGCGGGCGGGATGATGATAAAGGCGGCATCTTGGGCTTGCTGGCGGTGGCAATCTTGGCTCCGATCGCCGCGGTAGTAGTGCAGATGGCAATATCCCGCTCCCGCGAATATGCCGCCGATGAGAGCGCGGCCAGGATCTCTCACAAGCCCTTATCTTTGGCCAATGCCTTAAAGAAGCTGCACGCTTACTCCCGGAGGGTACCGCTGGCGGCTCAACCGGCGACCGCTCATCTGTTC
>Ga0209979_1001586_pt1 | contig 24325 bp, 24 predicted proteins | sample AnhtaG_FD_183114 | JGI IMG/M metagenome (GOLD analysis project Ga0209979, IMG submission 183114) | Deep subsurface microbial communities from Anholt, Denmark to uncover new lineages of life (NeLLi) - Anholt_01485 metaG (SPAdes) (version 2) | ecosystem: Environmental > Aquatic > Marine > Oceanic...
CCACAAGCTGTCAACAATATCTGGAATGTTCTTACCTTCCCAATATGGAAAAACTTCTTTTCTTAGCTTCTCCACCTCTTCCGACTTCACCACAAAAGGATTGGGGACTCGCTCCTTTAATTGATCGAGCTCCCCATCAATCCACCCGCCAATAGTTTCAGGATATATCCCAGCCCCAAGCTCTCTACTGGTGATATTACCCACTATGAGTTCATCGCTCCAGATGTTAATTGATAGATTGGAAAGTATCTTACGGAGGGCCTTTGCGCGTCTAATAGATACTGGTTCTCCTTCGGTCTCCTTGTAGCTCTCGGTTATCAGCAAAGCCCTTTCGATGCAAACCTCTCTTGAAAGTGAGAGCAGTCTGGTTTTCAACTTGTCCGAACGAGATATCTCGATAGTTTGCATTCTTTCGTTAACCGTAGAACGCTTGACCATGTTACCAGTTAAGGAGCGAAATAGCAAAGCTGTTATACCATTAATTTAAAATTTCTCAGAACAAACTATTGACAAACTTGTAAGAGTATGCTACAGTAAATAATTGTCCCAAGCAACCAAACCGGAAGCTTGGCGGTGGGGCTGAGCACTGGAAAGTGGAGGCCGAAAGGCGCCGGGAAGAAAGCCCGGGGCAAGGTAAGCGCCAAGTGGAAAGTGCGAAGGTGAGGAAGCTAAGTAAAAAGTAAGGTTGCTTGGGGCTTTTTATTTCTGGGATTCGTCTTTCCCAGCCAGTTCCGGATGGAAAGTGCCGATAAAACGAAGGTTGCGATATTCCCCATCATAGTCCAGCCCATAGCCAACCATGAACTCATCAGGGATTTCGAAACCTACATAATCAAGGGGTACATCCACCAACCGCCGCGCTCGCTTGTCGAGTAAAGTGCATACACGCAGACTAGCTGGGGCGTGAGCCTGCAGATATTTGAGGATATAGTTTAGCGTCATACCCGTATCCACAATGTCCTCAACCATTAATACATCGCGCCCGGTTATGCTACTATCAAGGTCTTTAGTTATCTTAACCACCGGGTCTTCTTCACCACCATAATAGGAAATAGCCATAAAATCCACGGTAACAGGCAAGGTGAGATGCTGCATCAGGTCAGTCATGAAGAAGATAACCCCTTTCAAAACTCCCACCAGGACGAGGTGTTTTCCCTCATAATCACCAGAGATTCGCTTTGCTAACGCTTTCACTCTCCGCTGGATTTGATTGTGAGTAAGAAGAATGCGGTCAACGCCCTGCAACTTAGCTTCGCCAAGAGAGCCATAGCCATACTTTGCCAGAAGCCTGAGGAAATCGTTTTTATTAAGCAGTTTAATGCTAATCTCAGGATAAAGTTCCTTAAGCCGACGCACCTTGCGGTTTTTCTCAGTCACCAAATCTTGCCTCAAGGTAGTGAGCTCGATGTAGAAATCAAACTCAGGTAAGTAAAAGTCAGGGGTAAACATCTCAACTATTCCGCCGTTCTCCCAGCGAAGTGGGAAGGCGCGCGGTTCATAGAGCCATTCAATCTGGTAGAAATCCAGAAGCCGGACAAATTCCTCCTCGCTGGGATGAGCAAACTCAGTTGGTCTTAGCGACATAGTGGGCAACTGAGCCAACTTTGACTGTTCCTTCACACCTTTATGGCCGCTTTCCAATAAGCGGTGAAGCTCATCTCTTTCCACAAGCACAGCACTAATATTGGCAACAGTGACAACGAAATTCTTGTCATCCTCCGAAAATATATGAGGGTCGTGTGTGTAAAGCCTGATCTCGCCAATCACTTCACCTTTTGCCATTATGGGAGCAGCCAATATGGAAGATATTCTTTGCGACTTTGCTATTTGGGGATGTTGAATCCTCTCATCTTTGATGGCATCAGCAATATATACTACCTCGCCATTGAGAACCTCGGGAATGCTTTTGCGGGCATCAAGCGGCGCCTTCTTTAGATAAAAGTCACTGAGACCGTGAGCACCGACATTGGTCAAATACTCCTTTTGTGTATCAAGAAATGAGATACGACAGCCGTTAGCCCCTAGTGCTTTAGCAGTACTTTTGGCCACAGAGTTGAAGACCCTCCTGATGCTCAAACTCGAATTAGCAACTTTGGATATCTGCCTCAGAGCTAAGTAATAGTTATCCTTCCTTCTTTTACCCACTTTAACAGCTTAGCCACACTTCGTGAAGCCACAATTAAGACAAATATTACACCCCTCCTGGTAAATAAGGGACCCTCCACATTCAGGACACTGCCCTGCCTCACTCCTAATCACTGGAGACTTACCAGACTGGGACACTTCCGTATTGCCGATAACTTCGCTGCTTGGAACATCAAGACTGCTACTGCTCTCCCTTTTGATATGTTTCTGTAGCACACTAGCAATAGCATCCGCACAGGAGGTGACAGCACGTCCTTGTTCCCAAGCAATGGAAGGACAACGAATACCCCGTAGTTGCTTCACAACGGAGGCCAAATCCACCCCGGATCTCAGAGATAAAGAGACAAGACGACTTATGGCTTCAAGCTGAGCAGCAGCGCATCCCCCCGCTTTACCTAAAGTGGAGAACACCTCAACCACCCCATGCTCATCGAAATTCAAGGTCACGTAGATATAGCCACATCCTGTGTTCACCCTCTCGGTTACCCCCCGGGTAACTTTGGGTCTTTTTCGAGGAACAAGTCTTCCTTCAGCTTCCTTTGCCACCTCACCTACAGTGAGAACCTGGCTCTCCCTGCTCCTATCCCGGTAAATGGTTATCCCCTTCAACTTCTCTCCGTAAGCCAACATATATACATTAGCTATATCCTCTGGCGTTGCCTCGTAGGCGAAATTTACCGTTTTGGAAACGGCGCTATCGCAAGATCTCTGGAAAGCAGCCTGCATTTTAACGTGCCATTCGGGAGCTATATCATATGCGGTAACAAAAATCCGTTTCACATCTTCAGGAATACCTTCTATATCCCGTATCTTTCCCCCAAGGGCTAAATCCTTCATCAACTCCAGAGAATAAAACCCTCTATCTTTGGCCACTTGCTCAAAATAGGGATTTACCTCTACAAGTTCCTCACCCTCGAGGATATGACGTACATAGCTCAGTGCGAAGATTGGCTCGATACCACTGGAGCAATTGGCGATTATGCTTAAACTGCCGGTAGGAGCCACAGTGGTCCGGGTAGCATTTCGAAACCGAGGACCATCAGGCACATCATAAACGCTACCTTCAAAAGCAGGGAAAACCCCTCTTTGCTCTCCTAGCTCCAGTGAAGCTCTGTTAGCCTCTTCGGAGATAAAACGAGCAACTTCCTCAGCAATGGCTAATCCCTGCTCACTGTCATAAGAAATACCAAGCTGGATGAGCATGTCAGCAAATCCCATAACCCCTAAGCCTATTTTCCTGGTAGCTCTCGTCCTTTCCTCTATCTGGGGGAGCGGAAACCGATTAACATCGATGACATCATCGAGGAAGTGAACTGCCAGCCTGACTATTCGAGACAATCTAGTGTAATCAATCTTCGGTTCTCCATTCTGCTGAGTAACCACCTTGGATAGATTTATGGAGCCCAAATTACAGGACTCAAACGGAAGCAGCGGTTGCTCACCACAGGGATTGGTGCTTTCTATTTTGCCCAACTCAGGTGTGGGATTATGCCTGTTTATCTCGTCTATAAATACAACCCCAGGGTCGCCAGTGCGCCATGCCATTTCCACTATTTTGTCGAATACTTCCTTGGCACTAAGTTTGCCTACCACCGCCCCGCTCTGCGGATTTATCAAGTCATAATCAGTCCCTTTCTTCACCGCTTCCATAAATTCATCAGTCACTGCTACCGATAGGTTAAAATTGGTCAACGCGTTGGGGTCTCCTTTAACAGTAATGAACTTCAGGATATCAGGATGGTCAACATTAAGAATTGCCATATTAGCGCCACGCCGCATCCCCCCCTGCTTTATCACATCGGTAGTGACATCGAAAGTCCGCATAAATGAAATGGGGCCACTGGCAATACCACCGGTAGAACCAACCCTATCACTCTCAGGTCTGAGCCGGGAAAAGGAAAAACCAGTGCCGCCACCACTCTTATGGATTAAGGCAGTGTATTTCACAGCATCGAAAATGGATTCCATAGAATCGTCAATCGGGATAACAAAACAGGCTGAAAGTTGCCCCAGCTCCCTGCCGGCATTCATCAACGTAGGAGAATTGGGCAGAAATTCCAGGTCTGCCACCACTTTGTAGAATATCTTTTCCCAGAAAGAGACATCTGCCTTGGCATCGTAAATTAGCTCTGCTTTGGCGATGTGCTTTACCACACGACGAAATAACGCCCTGGGAGTTTCAATAACTTTCCCTTCTTTGTCCTTCATCAAATATCTTTTCTCCAGGACTCTTAGGGCGTTCTGGCTGAGCTTTATTCCCGAAACGACTTGACCTCTAGCCTGGGGGGAAAACTCATCTGCAGTGAGGATTTCACTGATTGCCGCCTGAAGTTGAGACTCGGATACCGATTGCTTAATCTGCTGGGCAACAAACTTCTCCATACCTGGTAAAGGCTGAGCCAGTCGCAAGCGCTCCACTACCTGTTCAGTGAATTTCTCCAGCATCCCTCTATCGGTTATACCCATAGCCTCACCAGCAGCGAAAACAGCCTTGACTATCCTATTCTGGTCAATGGATTTGGCTCGAGCAGACTTCCTCCCAGGATTAGCCATCCCTACCTTCCTCGATATCGAATCATTGAATTCACCACTTCAGGAGGTAACAGCGGCAACTGATTAGATGGCATTGCTGCTTTCCCCTCCGCCAAATTGTCAATTTCTTTCTTTAACTCGGTAATATCGGTGAACTCCCGATATATGCTGGCGAAGCGGATATAGGCAATATGGTCAAGTTTCTTTAACCCTTCGATGACTAAATCGCCAATAGAAGAACTGGGAACCTCAGCCTTACCCATTTTATAAATCTCAGCTTCAATACTATCTACCAGTTTATCAATAGCCCCCGTAGGCAGGGGACGTTTTTCACAGGCTTTGCGAATGCCAGCATAGAGCTTGTCACGATCATATTCCTCACGGCGCCCATCTTTTTTAACTATGAAGATATTACGCGGCTGAGTCCGCTCATAAGTGGTAAATCGAGCACCACAGTTAGCACACTTCCTTCGCCGCCTTACCCCGTCGCCCATAGGGCGCGAATCAATCACCCTCGATTTCAGCTCACCACAATAAGGACACCTCATAATCACTCCTTGAAGTTGTGTTATAGGGTAATTTTACCACTATATGTTGTAAAAACGCAAATGAAAAACTAGCCTGTGAACAGCACGCATTATCTTCTATTCAAATAGTGAACTACAGTTTATGCGATTCTTTCTCCAGGTCGCGGGGGTGAGGAAGAATAAACCTCCTCAACGCTAATCTTTCCAATTTTACCCAGTCCAGATTTCTTAAACCCCTCAAATATCCCCTTTACCTGATAAGATATTGCGTCCATTGTAAGAACAGAAGATGTCACGTATTGTCCAGCTTTCAGATAAAATAAATTTGGTGAACTTGCACAGCTGAAGATAAGCGTATTTGGGTCCACCGCCCTCATACAAAGCACAGGAGCGATCCTTGGATAGCCATCTTCCTTGGCGGCAATCACCTTGATGGCTTTTAATCTCCCAAATTTCTCCATGACATTTGGGGGCATCTTCCCCGCTGGCAACGATTTTTTTGATAAAAGACGGGTAGTTGCTATACCGGAAACTAATCCCAATACAGGTCTTTTCAGGGGAATACAAATATCCTCTACTTCAATTATCCCCACGGACCTCAGTGCGCCATATGCAATATACCTGATCACAGGTATGTTCGAAACCTCATCGAAATATTTCCCACTTCTCTCAAACCCCTTGAATTTTCCTTTTACCTCATAAGACTTCAAGTTTTCAGTGACGACACATGCCGAAACTTTGTCATCGTCCTCCAGATTCCCGTGGCTTTTCCTCAGCATCATGTTCCCAAAAATTAGAGTTCTGTCATCATAGGCCTTCATAGTAGCGATGAACACGACATTTACCTTCCCGTTTTTGCTTTGTGTGGCCAGGAATTTGCCGGCCATCAATGTATTAAAATATCCCACAGCGTCCGGAGGCAACATTGTTAATCACCCTCCATTCTTGTCGGGCCGGACCACCTCACATTACTAAGTCCTGTGTCTTCAGCAATTTTCTTAAGCTCTTCCATTCTCTCCTTTCCAATTAAACGCGCATGTTTCAGTTCCCAATCCATATCCAATCTCTCATATTTTGACTTGCACATATTATTGAAAGAAAGCAGATCATATCTCTGTGTGCTTGCAAGATTTCTTCTTATAAATTGTGCAATTTCTTCAATATTTCCCCCATCATCCGTGTATCCCGGTATGATAGGCGTCCTTATCCACATTGGAATTTTATGGGAGGAAATCTCCCTCGCATTATCTGTTACCAAACGGATATTTCCCCCGGTGTATTCCCTAAATCTTTCTTCATCCAAAAGCTTCAAGTCAAATAAGAATAAATCAACATAATCTATTATTCTCTCAAAATATTTCCAGGGGACAGCGCCGCAGGTGTCTATGGCAACATGTATATTCGTCTCTTTAAGTTTGGGCAGAACATCTTCAAGAAAATCGACTTGTAGCATTGGTTCACCACCACCAAAAGTTACACCTCCATTTGATTTATCGTAAAATGCCCTGTCCCTCAAGACTTCGTCCAGAAGTTCCTCTGCGTTGTATGTTTTCCCTACAAGTTCCAGGGCGCCAGCCGGGCACGCCTTTACGCATTCGCCGCATCCTGTGCATTTTTTTCGGTCTATGCTCATACCTTCTTCAGTCAATTTCAACGCCCCTTCTTGGCATACCTTTACGCACTCCAGAGCGGCGACACACCTCGTTTGGTACCACATGAGTTCTGGCTCCTTGCTCAAGCCCTCTGGATTCTGACACCATATGCATTTCAATGAACATCCTTTCATGAAAACGGTGGTTCTGATTCCCGGGCCATCTTCTGTGGAATATCTCTGGACATTGAAAATCATTCCCTCTGACTTTCTTGTCTCGCTTACTAAATCCTTGTTTCCGTCAAATTGTTTTCCAACCAAAGGCACTTTTAACATGATCTCTACACCACGTGCGATTCCCTGGCAATTATTTCATCTTGAATCTCTTTCCCCAGATTAGCGAAATATGCATTGTAGCCAGTTACCCGAACGATAAGATTTTCATACTCTTCTGGCCTTTTCTGCGCATCTTTTAAGGTCTCCGGATCTATCATGTTTATCATCAGTGATGTGCCACCAACTTCTCCATATGCCCGAAGTAAAGATGCGAATTTCTTCAGATGTTCTTCGTCTTTTAAAGATGCTGAGCTAAATGCTATGACCTGGCTTGCTCCATTTGGAACGGTTTCTAGACCCAGCTTACCGGCAGAGCGTATCACCGCCGTGGGGCCTTTCTTATCCTTCCCCTGCACCGGTTGAATTCCATTGCTCAGATAAGTTCCCCTCAACCTTCCATCTGGTGTAGCGGCGGTTAACGGAGCAAAGTCTATGAAATAGTTCCAGGAAAGATACCCACCTCTGAATCTTCTTCCAGTGTAAGGAGAGGTATGAGTGAATACTTCTTCAGTCCAATGCCTCGATATATTCCTTGCTATACTATCGACATAATCATCATCATTTCCGTATTTTGGTGCTTTGGTGCTTAGCATTCTCCTCAAGTTCTCTTTCCGTTCAAAGTTGTCCTTTATCGCCTCGATAAGTTCTTCCATCGTGATTTTCTTATCATCATAGACAAACTTCTTGACAGCGGCTAATGAATCAGCGGCAGTTGCCAAACCAACTCCTTCCACTGTAATGAAATTATATATTGGTCCTCCATTTCTTGCGTCTTTCCCCTTTTCGGCGCAGCCTTCAATTAGACTTGATAGGTATGGAGTTGGTTCGTACTTCGCTCTTATCTCGTCGGCTTTACTTGCACTCTCTAGACTTTTCCCCATACATTGATCAAGTTGTTCAAGATAAGCCCTTTCGAATTCTTCGTATGATTTAAATTTCTCTGGGCTTCCTGTTTTAGAAGTAACACGTTTTCCCGTAAGCATATCTCTTCCATTGCTTAAAACTAACTCAACAGGTTTGGCGAGATTTGGATTAACATCCACCGTTCCACTGCGATCCTTGCCCTGAGCAGTATTTTCCAAACACCCTACAACCCCGTAATCCATAGCATCTTCCTCGCTAAGTCCTTCCCAGAGCAGACCCTTTATAGAATTTTCATCGAAGTTCAGAAGAAACGCAGCGCCTTGGGTTTTTCTTATTGACTCACAAACTCTCATCAAAAACTCATCCGAGGTTTTCTTGCTTATCCTTATGTTGCGTTTTGGTTCTAACATATTCATGTCATCGATAACATCGAGCAAAAGCCAGGTGAGTTCATTTACGGCGTCTTCCCCTTCTTTAGTAATCCCACCAAGAGTCATAAGTTGTCCAAAGCCTGAAGTAATTCCCTGCTTCACTCCCACAAATCCCATGAAGTCATAGGCATAATTGTGTTTTATCCAAAAACACTCCAGGAGTTCCTTTGCAAATTCCTTTGTCAATCTTCCTTCTTCTATACCCTTCTTATAATAGGGATACATATATTGGTCGAATCTTCCGTGAGATAAACCTGGCCCCGGATATGATTCAGCAGCCATATCCAGCATGTGAGTAAACCATACAGATTGCAAGGCTTCATAAAAAGTTTCTGCTGGCTCCCAGGGTACCTTTTTGCAGATTCTTGCTACCTCTAGAAGTTCTTTCTTCCTTTGTTCATTTTTCTCACCCTCGGCTATTTTCTCTGCTTCTTCGGCATATCTTTCTGCAAATCGCTTTGTACCTTCTACTGCTATTATCATAGATTTACAGTAATCCTTTTCCCCCTTCTCATCATGTCTTTCCATTTGTTGTTCTATTTCTTCTTTTATCCCTTTAAATCCCTTTTCAAGAACTTTTTTGTAATCCGGCACTATATGACCTGAAATCGCTCCACAATTCATCACTCCCACTTCATGTAATCTCATCATTTCTTTAAGCCACTTCGATTCTTCTTTCCACCACTTCTTAGCTTCTTCTTTGGTAAAACATTTTGAAAGTGCGGTACTGAAGTAAGAGCCAACTATAAGTTCCCCGTCCAATATTTTGACAGGCAAGTACTCCTCTATGACCTTCTTGAAGAACACAGCTCTTCTTGTAGCTGACGACTCATCCCAGAAATTTTCTGGTAAATCAACCTTTATCGCCATTGACTTTAAAGAGTCTCTGATGCCGGGAAAATAATTAAATAACTCTGGAACATCTCCCCAATCATGATATGAATAAAGTTCATCCCAGTCGGTGCCGGTAGTAAAAGGCATAACCTCATTCCTGAAGTATTCTCTATCATAGAACGAGAAGTATTCCTTTCTGAGCTTTTTTACTCTATCGGATAGTTCTTCTGAAGGTTCCCACATTTTAGCCATTTTCTTCCACCTCTAATTAATTCTATAATCCCAGTGATAACCGTTTTGCCGATTTCGTTCTGGACATTATATAGGTTTTGGTCGAATGACTCCAAATATAGCTAACAACATTCTGGTAAAGTGATATACATGCCAGCTGTAGTAATACAAAATATTAAAGATACCATCCAGGACTCAATATGTAATATTCCCCATAAGTAAAGATATAATTCTGATAATGGAAGATAAGAAGTACATAGCCGCCATCGATCAAGGGACGACGGGCACCAGATGTATGGTATTCAGTAAGGACGGAGAAGTTATCTCGTCCGCCTATGAAGAGCACCAACAAATCTACCCGCAACCCGGTTGGGTTGAACATAACCCACTGGAAATCTGGGAGAAAACAAAACGTGTAATAAAAAGTGCTTTGATATCTAAAGACATTAGACCCGCTGAAATAGCTGCTATAGGTGTAACGAATCAGAGAGAGACCACAGTAGTTTGGGACCCTCATACTGGTAAGCCATTGCATAATGCACTCGTGTGGCAGGATACCAGAACACGCGAGATATGCCAGGGTATGGCAGACAAAGGATTTGAAGAAATCCTGAAGGAGAAAACCGGGCTTGTCATAAGTACATATTTCTCTGGACCGAAAATAAGATGGATCTTGGAGAACGTGCCAGGGGTAAAGGAAAAAGCCGGGAGTGGCAATGCCATATTTGGGAACATAGATACATGGATAATCTGGAACCTGACTGGTGGACCTGATGGTGGTGCCCATGTAACAGATTACACCAATGCTTCAAGGACGATGCTAATGGATCTAAGAGTTCTGGATTGGGATGATGAACTTTTGAAGGAAATGAATATTCCCAGAGAGATGATGCCAGATGTCAGACCATCCAGTGACAGGAATATCTATGGCTATACGAACAAAGACGGCCCATTCGGCGCCGAGATCCCGGTATGTGGTGACCTTGGTGATCAGCAGGCTGCATTGTTCGGTCAAACGTGCTTTGAAGTCGGCGAAACAAAAAATACCTATGGCACAGGTTGTTTTCTTCTACAGAATACCGGACCTACACCGATAAAATCAAAAAGTGGTCTCCTCACTACGGTTGCTTATGGATTGGAAGAAGGTAAAGCAACCTATGCTCTGGAAGGGTCAATCGCCATAACGGGTGCCGCCATTCAATGGTTGCGCGACAACCTGGGCTTGATCAAAAGTGCTCCAGAAACGGAGGAGATTGCGCAGTCTGTTGAAGATGCCGGGGGAATCTACTTCGTCCCTGCTTTTTCGGGGCTATTTGCACCTTATTGGGATATGTACGCAAGAGGTGTTATTGTCGGTCTGACCAGATTCATAAGAAAGGAACACATCGTAAGAGCAACCCTTGAAGCCATTTGTTATCAGACAAAAGATGTAGTAGATGCCATGTGCGCAGATTCTGGTATCAAGCTCACTACCATGAAAGTTGATGGTGGTGCGAGTAAAAACAATTTTTTGATGCAGTTACAATCAGACATACTTGGCGTTACCTGTATAAGACCTTTCATCGAAGAGACCACCGCACTCGGCTCTGCTTATTGTGCGGGTCTTGCCATCGGTTTATGGAATAACCTGAACGAACTCAAAAAGAACTGGAGAATGGATAGGAAATTTGAAACGAAATGGGACGAAGAAAAAAGGCGGAAACAATATAGAGGGTGGGGAAAAGCGGTCGAACGCACCAGAGATTGGGACGAGAATCGATAGGTATGAATGCAGATGTTGTGACATGGAAAGATGCCAGGGTGGATTCTGTGGTCCCAGGGTAGCAGCAATCCTCGCAACAGAATTGAGCATTCCTTTAGAACAAGTAACAAAGGATGGAGACGGGTCAAACCTGATTGTAGGGAAAACCAAAAGTTTGGTGAAAGAGAAAGCAAATGTTCAGCCCCGGAATATACGTAACGCCACAAGATTTTCTTGCTGGGAATGGCATAGGTTCTTCACTAAGCAAAAGCATTTGCTGCTACGCCCATAAAGCACATCGCGCAATTCCAACAGCAAATTGCCACCATTCCTAAAGATAATGGAAGCAGGAGTTTTTCTTGCTTACAGAAACAAAGCCCAGCAACTATCACCACTGCTATAAGTCCCTTTACAACCATATCACCCCAAAACATCCCTATAGGGTTTAACTCCACAGCCCCCATTCCTAGAGCCTCCTTTGTCAGGTAGGCATCAATTATATTTAAGAGTATGAACGCTATTCCCATGTGCATAGCTTAACTGTACCCCCCCTGTTCCTGTAGTTGTCGTTGGTTACCACGCCTTCTTACCCAAACAAAAAAACCGACCTCTTAATGAGGTCGGTTTCGCTATTGGCTCCACAACGCCCAAGCGCCCAGTTACGGGCTATGCTTCATTGCCCCCTCGCTAAACACTATACCACTCTTATTTTCCCATACAGGACGGGAAAGGTCAATTGCATTATCTTCACTCAACCTCCAAATACTGGGAAAATAACGCTTGTTACAATACAATCAGACGGATTTCAGGGAAAATAAAGGGGAAAGTGCGCATACAATCCACTAGGGAATAAAGCATACCTCTCTATCCCCCGAGCCATCGGAGAAAGTGCCAAGCATTCTAAGCCAAAGTGTTAAGCAGAATGTTAAGCAGAATATCTTTGACATGGCTGGGGCCGACAGCTACAATTCTAAACCACTGGGGATTAGTCTAGCGGTAGGACGACTGACTCTGGATCAGTTAGGCCAGGTTCGAATCCTGGATCCCCAGCCAGAGATTTAAGTTTGAGTTTACCTCACTTTGCACCTTAGCCAGCAAGATAACGCCTGAAAACTGATGCCTCAGCAGGAAGCGCGTGATTATCTTTGGAAAATCAATATTCGTGGTCTAGGGATGAAAGAATCATCCCATTTTTATAGTTCAGCTTCACCCTCTATTTCCTTCGCATAATGTAGGCGTTTGCTAATAATTAACATTTATATTAACATTTATATTAAAGGAGGTAGGTATGGACAAGATAAAGGCAGTCGGTATGGCTGAAGCTAGGCCTAAGCTCACCCAGCTTATTAAAGAGGTGAACGAAGCTGGCGAGCCATACTTTATTATTTCCAACAGCCAGTTGAAGGCGGTTATTATAGGAATCGACCAGTACAACGACATGATAAAGCGGCTGGAAGATTTGTCTGATGCTGCTGAGCTGCTCCAGGCTGAGTTAGACCAGGAGCCAACAATGCCTTTTGAGGAGCACCTCAAGAAGCTGAAAGGGCGAAAATCCAGTGTATCGGCTGGAAATTAGCCAGGCCGCTCACCGACAAGTCCGCAAGCTTCCAGCAGAAACCCAAGAAAGAATAAATCAGGCTATTCTTCGCCTGTCCGAGGAGCCCCGACCGAGCAGAGCTAAGAAGTTAACTGGAAGAGAGGGCTACAGGATTCGTGTGGGCGATTACCGAATTCTGTACCAAATTGACGATGGTGCCAAAGTAGTGATCATCTACCGGGTGATGGCAAGAGGAGATGTTTATCGGTTCAGATAGGCAATTCGTTCCCTAACTTTCCATAACCCCCTGCAGCGCGGAAAGTACTTCCTCTTCTTCATCGGCAATCTCAAAAAGCAGTTTCTGAATATTGCCAACCTTCCCTCCATTGGGAATATCTTTGATTAAATGAGCTGCCTCCGTCCACTTTCTCCCCACCTGCTCATATTTATCCCCTAAGGACTTTAGCTCATCGCTTTCAATGAGGTCGCTCGCCTCCCTCAAAAACCTCGAGAACAGGTAGCGAAAACAACCACCTCCGCTGCCGTCCTCCTCCAGATAAACGTATGTAAATTTATAGCCCCAGCCAAATTCTTGAGGCGGATATTCCTCAAGCCATTTGACAATCTCGCTGCCAAAATGGCGAATGCCTTTTATGCCCAGATTTTTAATCGGTGGATTTAACATAGAATCCGCCGTCCTTACAATCGCCCTTTTAATTGCCTTATTAAGTGGACTTAGCTTGAGAGGGAATTTAAACTCGAGCCACACATTCTGTGCGGGAAAGGGACCAAATTTGGATGCTCTTGCCTCCTCAAGCTCACCAAGCGTTGCAATCTGCAGTTTCTCATATTGTGTATCGGCAATGTAAGCGATGCCTCCTTCCTCATCTAAACCAGCAACAACCACAGTATGTGCGCCAAAGTGGGCTTCTTTTGATAGCTTAAGATACTTTAAATAAGGCATATCGACATGAATTGCTACAGGAATACCACTGCTTATCAGTTCTTTTAACGATTGATACGCTTTTCTTCTGCTTGATGTCTTGCGTATCTCTAAACCCACACCGAGGTTATCGCACAGATTTCTATCCAAATCATTTATTCGCCCGCCGATAAAGGGAAATTTCATCCACTCCGTCTTCCAATAGACAAAACCCAGAGCGCTACCAAGCCCGAAAATCATTGGCTCAGTGAAGTTAAAACCATAAAATTCATAGATATTTCTCAGCGCCGTTGATTCGCAGTGCACACCAGGGCGGTGGACAAAGTTTTGGACAAGCTTGTTCATCTTTTCACCATTATAAACCTCTGTATTTTAAGGATGTTGCCGGGCATCAAACCACCTCTGCTCGGCAAGAACCACAGAGGTCGCGACCTGGCGTTCAGGAATTGACCAGTACTTTCTCAGCAACCGTTCTTTCTCTTCCCAGGAAACCAACTGAAAACCATGGTTTTCATAGAAGCGAATTGCCCACAGGGCATCTGCCCAGGTGCCGACTAGCAGCAGGCGAGTCGCCTGCTGGCGAAGAGAGGATAGTAATTTCCCCCCTATGCCCTGATTTCGTTTAGCCGTGCGAACATAGGCATGCCTGATGAGGGTCACAGCTTGAAGATGTTGAATGCCCGTCACGCCAACCAGTTCGCCATCCTGTTCATATCCCCAGAACACAACACCCTGGTCTATCTCGTGCTGAAGCTCGTCTTTAGCCATATAGGGCTCTTTCCAGCAATCCCTGGGGATGACTTCCCTGTATGCCTCGGCGGCATCATTGATAATGGAGTAGATTAGCTCAACCTCGCTGTTATCGCATTGACGAATCATGACCTTCCTGGGTGTCAAGAGCGAATGACGTATCGCGTCCTACTTCTTCAGCGCATCCAACGATTGCTGGAACATCTCACTGGCAGCCTTGATATACATCTCCAGCGGCACAAGTTCGCGGCTGACGATGTTGAGAGTCTCGGCGGACATCCTGCCATCCTTCACCAGCTGACGACCAGCTTCTCTCGCAGCCTCAAAGACATCATCCAATGATATACCCATCTCCATCATGGGCCTCAGTGCCTCTCCATGAGGACGCAGCAGTGCCCCGGCGAATTCCATGGCGCCGTTCCTGCAAAAGGCCTTCGTGTGAACCAGCAGCGGGTCAAAGTTGTCCATCTCCCAGAAACCACAGTTGGATACCAGCACCACTTTGCCATATTTGTGTCCATCACGCAGCAGGTGACGACAGTGACCATCCCGTAGCTCAAAAAACGGCTGTACCCCCGGAATTATTCGGTCCAGCAGGTTCTTCATCGGACCGGAGATTCCATCCACGTAGACCGGAGTGCCAAACACATAAATCTCAGCTTCACGTAACTTGGGATAGAGCATCTGCATGTCATCTTTCTGCCAGCATTTGCCTGGCGTCTTGAGCCAGCAGATAAAATCACCTCTGCAAGGGTTGATCTTGAGCTTCCTGGTATAGAAGAGCTCAACCTCCGCCCCCACCTCTTTCATCCCCTCAAGGAAGGGATTCAAGATGAGGGCTGTGTTGCCGTTGTCCATCCTGGGACTGCAGTTAAACGCTAGCACTTTCATATTCTCCTCCTTGTTCCATCAGTGTCCTTTAACCTTGTATCCTTTCCTGAACCAGCTTGCTTGTTAGTTCTCGAATCGCATCGGAGGCAATCCATCTTGCACTTTTCGAATCCACTTTCTGCATCTTCTTGGCAGCTTCAATTGCCTTCTTGTTCAAATTGGGATTGCGCTTCCCAATCTGCCTCAATGCCCAATTAACCGCCTTCTTAACAAAATTTCTGTTGTCCCCAGCCTCCCTTTCTATGATGGGAAGAAATCCCTCAAATAGTTTATCCTCTGCCTTCTTGTCGCTAACCGCTAAGCGAGCCATTAATACAAAACCTGCCCTTTTGATAAACTCCTCCTCATTTGAACTCCATTCAATCGCTTTTTGATATGCAAACCCGGTCTTCTCAAACAGATTCATGCAGCATTGGTCACAAATTTCCCAGTAGTCAAACGCCTTCACCCACTTTTCCATCTGTCCTTCGGTTACCACCTTCGGGTCATCAATCATGCTGGCAAGTATTCGAGTTTCACGGATATTCGCTGCCCAGAGTTGCTGTGCAAGCTTATGGTTCATTCCCACTTCCTTAGCGAGCTTTCTCAGGTTTGGGATTGACACACCATAGGCATTCTTGGGGGTGATGCCGTATTTCACCATACTCTCTACTGCTTTGGGATTAGATAGCGATTTCAGTTTCTCAACAATATCGTTATGTTGCATCTCTCGAGGCACTCAATCCCCCTTAACCTTAAATATAGAAAAAGTTCCCAGCGCTTTGGCGACGAGATGCCCATCATTTTTAATCTCCGATTCCATAGTAGCAATTTTCTTGCCCCTGTGAATAACCTTCGTATCACAGGTAAGCATGCCTGAAGTCACTGCTGCGAAATAAACAATCTTAATTTCTATGGTTACACACAGCTCACCTTCGCCTAAATAAGAATAAAGCGCCCCACCCATGCCAGTATCCGCCATGGAGTAAATAACACCGCCATGTAAAACTTTGTGCGGGTTCAGCAGTTTTTCATTCACCTCCAGAATACACTGGCTATACCCTTGCTCAAATGTGGTGAAATTCAACCCTATCAACTCACCAAACGGGTTAAAACCTTTTGATTCCGTAGGTAGCTTCTCAATCATGCTGCCCCTCACAAGGTAGTGTCATAGCATTACAATACTACTTAATCCCATCGTTTCGTATGACGCTTTGCATATATGCGAAGTCCAGCCAAGGGCAGAATTTGGACCAACAAGACTTCCATCATCTTATCATTCGTTAATTACAATTCATAAACCTGCGAAAAGCCCGACGCCAAGGTAAACTATGATTTGTATTGTTATTTCACCGCTCTGACTACAACAAATGAACCTTCTCCACAACCCTCCCTTACAGGCTCGATACCCTTTATCTCCGCCCTTGCCATATTACATCCCTGAGCATAAAATAATACTCCTTGTGGGGCTTGTTAGGCTAATATGATTAAAGCGGTCTGTTTTGATTTACATGGAACCCTGGCGCATCATGAACCTCCTATCGAAGAAGTGTGTGCCACAGCCTGTCATGAGCTTGGTTTTGAGGTATCTGCGGAGGCACTCCATAAATCGCTTCTCCAGGCTGATGCCTGGTGGCGGGACGAAAATTGCCTCTCTCCGATAAGCAAAAGACCACCAAAGGAGAGAGCTGCCGCTTATAGTGAGCATTTGCTCAAAGCTTTGAGAGGAGCTGGCCTGGAGGTTAGTCATGATGTCGCGCTTCACATATTAATGAAGCTATTCCAAAATGGATTGAATTTCGAGCTTTACGATGATGCTCTACCCGCCCTAAAACAGCTCAAGGAACGCAATCTCATCCTGGGACTGATATCCAATGTTGGCCAAGAAACAGATGCAACATACCAGGATTTAGGGCTACAACCCTATCTCGATTTCCAGGTAACTTCCTCTGAAGCAGGACATCATAAACCTGATCCAGAGATATTCTTGACCGCCCTTGAAAAAGCTCAGGTCAAGGCTGAAGAAGCAATATATGTTGGCGACCAATATGATTTAGACATTGTTGGCGCCCGTGGCGTTGGCATGAAGGCAGTACTCATTGACCGCAATGATTACTTCTCCAATGTCACCGATTGCCCTCGAATTCACAGCCTGACAGAGGTTGTAGAATACATTTAGTAAACCAACACGCTACTCAGGGATAACACAATAACCAAGAGCTATCTTGATTCCGAGGATAGCCTCTCCTGCAACGTCTTCAGATTCACCACATCCTCTTTATTATATTGCAGCAGCAAAGCCAGGGCATTGTTGTCGTGGTCGATTTTATATCTCCACCACAACTCCACCGCTTCCACCCCATCGATGCCCTGTAGGTGCCGCGGAATACCCAATTGTTGCTCTACCGCCTTGAGCCCCCCATATAAATTGTTCTCCCAGCAGTCATACATCAGGTCGTGGTGCTGAAACCTGGCTTCAAGATCCATGCCCATAGAAGTGTGAATAAAAGGAAAGTCAAATCTGCTGCCATTATAGGTATAGATTGTATTCACACCCTCAAGGGCTTTGAGAAGGTTATCTCCGGTCACTTCTTCACCGACTAATTGAATAACTTCGCCATTCCTGTCATCACAGCGATAAATACCGATTACAGTTATAGCGTCAGAAAAGAGAGATAAGCCGGTGGTCTCGATATCCAGGTAGGCCTCAAGCAACAAATACATTAGCTCCTTCCGGCCAAATAGAAGCCGTTACCTCAACTATTCCCCGGGGCGTTACGCCTTGCCCGCTCTGGTAGAGAAGGTGCGTCACTTTTAACCAGGCAAGCTGCGCGCTCTTTCTTACCGCTGTGTTCAGGTAATCTTGAGGACATTGAACCTGAAACTATTATAACACAAGGGTTAACAATCAATACTCGCAGAAAGGAGGCGCAGCTCTAAATGAGGCCTCGCCTTTGTAAAATCCACAGTATGCCCGGGACTCTAATGTCCAGCTCGGTATCCTCAGGAAGGTTCAGCAGAAAATCACTTATCTTATCCACCGGAATTTTTAGAACTCCAATTTCCTCGCCAATTTCCTTCCCTTGCCTCCCCACAAACTCTACCTCAGGGGCAAGGAAGTGCATTGCTCTGGTGGCAGTTAGGACGGGGGACACCGGCACCGAAATAATAGGAATGAGCCTTTCCGCCCTGTAGCCTGTCTCCTCCAGAAGCTCCCTCTTCGCAGTTTCTTCCTCACTTTCTCCTTCTCTGTCAGTAAGCCCGGCAGGAAACTGGCTGACGAAAGATTCCAAAGAAACTCTCCAGTTTCTCTCCAGAACTACTTCTCCGCCCTTAGTCAAGGCGACAATCACCACCGCTCCCCTACCATATATGTTCTTTCTCTGCACCGTTTCCCAGGTGCCTCTCTCGCCCGTATCGGTGTTAAACTCTTTCCTCACCACTTGCAGATATTTCCCCTCAAAAACAACCTCTCTCTTTGTAATTCGCATTTTCAATCGCTCCTTTTCGTACAGATACCTACCCCTTTGTTATTGTTCCTGAATAGGTGAAGGAACGCTGTTTCAGTTTTACCCACCTCCCCTCATCAATACCAATCAGGTTGCCACACTGACACTTAATCTCACTTCCATCCTTAACACTGTAATCCTCAACCATTCGGGCCTTCCAGCAATGTAATAAGTGCCCCTTCCCCACCTTCACGTATTTAAAGATTTTGCCCTTACACCGAGCGCATTTTATCACTAGCATTCTATACCTCTTCATCGTCAGTTAAATTACGTTGAACGCTGTGTTTCATCCTGGATTTCTTAAGACCATTCAGAAAGTAGCTAGCTGGGTCGTCAGGCTGACGTTTCTTGGTTGCCTCGATAAGCCTTTCCAAGACGCCAACGGGGTAGCGGTAAATTAGCTTTCTAACTGAGCCAGCACTGATACCGAACTCAAGCAGATCAGCCTCAACCTTCTTAATTCTTATACGATAGCGTTCCCTTTTCTTTGCTTTCATTGCTTCTCCAGTCAAACTATCGATGCTTGCAGGGTTATTATAGTTTTGCCAGAAGCAAAAGGAAATGAGATTTAACACGAGATATCCTGACAATTCACTCAAGGCCGAACGAGTGCCCTGGTACAGGGGTGGCAGACATATCACGTAGAGCCAGAAGTTCCGTTCTACCTTGACATCTCCGTAGCTAGAGCCTATATAATCAATCAAAAGATAAGGAGGTGAATTGCCATGATGGAATATCCGCTATTGCTGAAGTCTTTTCTGTTAAGGACAGCAAAATTTTTCCCAAAGAAAGAACTTGTCTCATCATATGCGAATGAGACTTTCCGCTATACCTATGCAGACTATTTTAAAAGGACATGTCAGTTAGCTCATGCGCTCGAATCACTGGGGATAAAAAAGGGAGACAGGGTAGCCAGCTTCGCCCCCAATAACCACCGACACATGGAACTCTACTTCGGCGTACCGTGTATGGGGGCTGTGCTCCATACTGTGAACCCAAGGCTTCCCCAGCATCATATGGTCTATATAATAAACCATGCAGAGGACAAGGTTATGTTTATAGACGAGGACCTCCTATTCTTGATAGAGCCTATAAAGGACCAGTTGAAAACGGTCAAACACTTTGTCATCTTATCCCAGAGTAGTAAACTCCCCGAGACAAGTCTTTCACCCGTATGTTTATACGACGAGCTGATTTCACAATTTCCTGAATCCTACGATTTCCCTGAAGACCTTGATGAGTGGGATCCTGCCTCTATCTGCTACACCTCTGCAACTACCGGTGATCCTAAGGGGGTTGTGTATACACACAGGGGACTTGTATTACACAGTTACGCAGTAGGCGTGACACTTGGCGGTTCAGAAGATGATTGTGCACTGCATATAGCTCCTATGTTCCACGCAAATGCCTGGGGTGGCCCTTTTGCAGCGACGATGGCAGGATGCAAGCAAGTTTTTCCAGGACGAGAAGTGCTGAACATGGAAAAGCTATGCAGGATAATAGCGGATGAAAAAGTGACCTTTACCGCAGGAGTGCCCACCATATGGATGATGCTTTATGACTACCTGGAAAAAGGTGGATGGCATGACTTTTCATCACTTAAGGCTATATACAGCGGAGGATCAGCCGTGCCGAGGTATCTTATGGAAGGATTGAACGAAAAATACAACTTCGCAATTGTGCAGGCATATGGAATGACCGAGACCGGACCACTTGCCCATGTAGCCTTACCGAAAAGCTACATGACTGACTGGCCTATGGAAAAACTCTATGACGTGAAATCCAGTGGAGGGCTTCTTGTCGCGGGGCTTGAGGTAAAGCTAGTTAACGACAAGGGTGAAGAGGTCAAATGGGATGGCAAGGAATGGGGAGAGATCTTATTCAGAGGACCATGGGTTGCCAAAGAGTACTATAAGGATCCCGAGCGCTCCAAGGCTGCATTCGAAGGAGGATGGCTGCACACTGGTGATGTAGGTACAATGGATGCGGAGGGGTATGTGAGACTTGTGGACAGGACAAAGGATCTGGTTAAGAGTGGAGGTGAGTGGATATCATCAGTTGACCTTGAAGATGCCATAATGGCTCATCCAAGGGTTCTGGAGGCTGCTGTTATCGGGATTCCACATCCTAAGTGGCAGGAGAGGCCGCTGGCATGTGTGGTACCCTTACCGGGTGAGACTGTAACTGCGGATGAATTAAAAGAGTTTCTACAAGACAAGGTTAAGGTCTCATGGTGGATACCGGATGAATTTGTGTTCATGGATGGGATACCAAAGACAAGCGTCGGGAAATTCAACAAGATAGACCTGAGGAAGATGTATGCTACCGGTGAGTTAAAAGGATAGCTTTTTGCAGCGGAGAGCAGGTCAGATATCGAAGGTGGTGGCAGTACCTTGCCTCCTCATCGTTATACTCCCGTTGCTCCTTGCTACCGCATTTGGTGTCTCGCCATCGCTGACTATGAAGGTGGTTGGCTCAACCTTTGCCTTGGAGTATCTTGCCATCCCACTGGGTATTGCCCTGAAGTTGCCACCTTTATGTGTCTTCCTCACGGTAGTCTCGGCAGGTATAGGCATATTCATCCTCGCGCTCGGCATATTCCACCTCCTGGGGGCACAGTCTCAAAGACTCGTCACTTTTCTGCTCAAATTTAGGGGCAAGGTATGGCGGTGGGAAAAGTATGGGATATACGGCTTGATACCTGGTGCCACTATTCTTGGGGTATATGGCTGTGCAGCACTGGTTTGGTTCCTCGGCTGGAATACAAGACGGTCGACGCTGTTCACCATCATAGGCTTTGTCCTCATCTCGGCTATACTTTTATTCTCAAGCGTCGGCATTCTCAAGATGATTTCGCCGGGTTGAGGGAACCAGGATAGCGTCACTCACCAGCAGCGATTAAGGAGACGTCGGGAAAGTAACAAAACGCTAGCTTTTTAAATATTCACGGCAGAGGCTAAGTCAAGAAAACTTCTGGCGTCTATGGTTTCACAGCCAGGTATTGTAAATAGAGCAGCTTGCAGTTGATTTCGGTATCTTCAGCACCGCTGGGGCCATGAGCTTGCTTTATTGAGGCTCGCATTAGATTGTCATCAAAAATCGCCTTTGGGAATGCTTGCTGCAGCTTGGTAACTACGATGTTAAAGTTCACCAGTGAGGAAGAAGCCATTTCACCCTTTAAGAACGAGTAATCCGCCTGATTGTGGATTATCTCCACCGCAGGCTCTGATGATTTCCGAGTGTAGAGTCTGGCAAAATATTTAGTGACTGTGGAGCTTTCCTTGACTTGTTTCTTTTCGGTGCGCCACATAGGTATTCCGCCGGTTAAAGCAGTCCTGGCCAGGCTAAACTTCCTGGCGGTTTCAGTTTTTTCTTTAGTCACATAAGTTTCCTCCCTGCCCTTGATAATCAAGAAGGCACCCCTGGACTTCATCTCCCGTGTTTGCCCACCCCGGTCGTAGAACAGGACATATCCCTGTCCCACTTCCAGAGTATGTGTGATAAAACCTTCCGAAGAGCGGCAAAGCTCTGATTCGGTGCACAGAAGCGGCACAAGCCCCAGGTCCTTCAATCTCTGGGCGACGGGTTCCGTGGTCTGCTTGCCCTCGTAATGGGCAACTATCTTAGGTACCTTCCCGGCAAGGAGAAGTCTTGTTCCGTAAGGCTCTTTCCCGATAATGGCGGCTACTTCAGTTATAACACCTGTCTCAGGGGCAACCAAAGGAACTAAAGCAAGATATACAATTCCCGATTTTTCCATGAAACCCTGCTTGCTTCGACTCCTATCATTGATGCCTTCTTTGGAGCTCCATTTCCCTTAACTCACCGCGTTTAATTTTGCCGCTTATCGTCCTGGGAAGCATGTGCACATATTCTATTTCCCGGTGATACTTGTAAGACGACTCCGCAAACAACCCGGGCAGCTTTTCACGCACGTGGCTTCACGTTACTTCTCGTCCAATCCAGTATCGTGTCAAGAGATGTACCTGGCAAGAATATTTCTTTGACGCCTGCCTCTTTAAGCTTCGGGATATCTTCTTCGGGAATAATGCCGCCGCCAACAACCGTTATCTCCTCCGCTCCATCCTTCTTTAGTAGCTCGATCACCCGTTTGAACAAAGTCATGTGAGCTCCAGACAGGCAGCTTAGCCCGATTAAATCAACGTCTTCCTGTAAAGCTGCAGCAACAATCTGTTCTGGCGTCTGATGTAAACCGGTATATACAACCTCAAATCCAGCATCACTATAAGCTCGAGCTATAATCCTTGCCCCCCGGTCATGTCCATCGAGTCCAGGTTTGGCAACCAGAATTCGTAGCTTTTTCCTGAAGTTCATTTTCCCTGAACGAAACTAACTGTATCCTCCTGCTAATAGAATCCCGGGTCTCGATATTCCCCAAAAACCTCCCTCCACACATCACAAATTTCCTGCTCAGTACCATATTCCCTTACTACCTCTATCACATAAGGCATCAAGTTCTTATCGGTCTTAGAGGCAGCGCGAAGATCATTCAACTTTCGAATTACACTCCTGTTATCTCTCGTCCTTTTTACCTCGTTCAATCTGCCAATCTGCTCCTTCCCAACTTCATCACTTATTTTCAGTATTTCAGGAGGAGCCTCCTCCTCAACAACATACTTATTCACGCCCACTAGAACCTTCTCACCTTTGTCTGTCTGCCGCTGGTAATGATAGGCAGCCTTAGCAATCTCCATCTGAGGAAATCCTTTATCAATAGCAGCAATCATGCCCCCCAGATCATCTATTTTATTAATGTACTCCCAAGCTTCTTCCTCTATCTGGTTAGTCAGAGACTCCACAAAATAGGAGCCAGCCAGGGGATCTATAGTGTCAGTGACCCCTATCTCATCACAGATGATCTGTTGGGTCCGCAAAGCGATCATGGCAGCAGACTCAGATGGCAAAGCTAGTGTCTCATCCAGGGAATTGGTATGCAGAGACTGTGTCCCTCCTAGAACTGCCGCTAGTGCCTCGGTTGCTGTCCTAACGACATTATTATAGGGCTGTTGTGCAGTCAACGAGCAACCTGCAGTCTGAGTATGAAATCTCATCCACCAGGAGCGAGGGTCTTTGGCTTTGAATTTGTCCCTCATAATCTTAGCCCACATCCTTCTAGCTGCTCTGAACTTAGCAATCTCCTCAAAGAAATCAAGGTGAGAATTGAAGAAAAATGACAGACGCGGTGCGAAAGAGTCGACATCCAGCTTCTTCCGTTCAATAACATCCTGCACATACGCTATACCGTCAGCCAAAGTGAAGGCCAATTCCTGAACAGCAGTAGACCCCGCCTCCCGAATATGGTAACCACTGATGCTCACGGTATTCCACCTGGGAACGTATTTAGTGCCAAATTCAATAGTATCACTTATCAGCTTAACCGATGGCTCAGGCGGGAGCATGAACGTCTTCTGGGCAATGAATTCTTTTAGCATATCGTTTTGAATTGTCCCTCCAATCTTATCC
>Ga0209979_1001587_pt1 | contig 24318 bp, 21 predicted proteins | sample AnhtaG_FD_183114 | JGI IMG/M metagenome (GOLD analysis project Ga0209979, IMG submission 183114) | Deep subsurface microbial communities from Anholt, Denmark to uncover new lineages of life (NeLLi) - Anholt_01485 metaG (SPAdes) (version 2) | ecosystem: Environmental > Aquatic > Marine > Oceanic...
TTATAGCTTTTTTTTCTCGGTCATAAATTAAAATTTTCATATCCAATAAGTTTCATTATAATTTTATATTTTATAAATTATACAACTAAAGTGTTACCGATGTATCTCTTCTTATACATTAGTGACATTGTCAAATTCTATGTTTTATGTAAACAAACAGTTTTTCTTATTGTTCAGGATTTTCAGGAATGATTATACAACAAATTATGTATGCTAAGATTCCTGGAAATACCACTCCCGGTAAAGAAAGTATTACCCACAATATCCTTATTAATGTTGGGTCCACATTAAAATATTCTGCTATTCCTCCACATACTCCACATAGCATTCTATCCTTTTTTGAACGATATAATCTTTTCATTGTTCTCCCTCTTTCTCCTCGTATAATATATTTATCTAAATATTTTATTAAATTTAATGAGATTCTTCATCACCGGAGTTTATCCCTTCACTTCGCTCGAGGGCAGGCTCTGAGTGATATTTAGTTTGTCATTGTAAACAATATTTAATTTTTCATTGCGAGCCACTAAAGGTGGCGTGGTAATCTCAAATAAGATATATTGTTAAATTTAATTAAAATGAGATTGCGCAGTCTGTTCTGAGAGAGATTGCTTCGTCGCTAATGCTCCTCGCAATGACAACCAGGAGCTGCTCTGAATGTATTGTGTCAAGATACTAAAATTTATAATTCAATAAATTTATATTTTTATAATATTTAAATTATTTTATGTATGTTTATTAAGACATTCCGATAAAACTATTTTACAATATTTTTGATTTAATCAGGTAATAATTATTTTTTAAATATTACATCTTGTGAGGATAATTTACTAATATATATTATTTAAAATTTTATAATTCTTGATCTCTTTATACTAACCCAGGTGAAATATGTAAGTATTACTAAATAATTTGACAATTCGATGTCTTTTAAACTATCCGAAATTATTTTTACCTCTATATCGGGAGGAGCAATTCTTTTTATTCCAATAGAAAATAAATCTTCTTTTTTGTTTATATCGGTTAGTACATATGGTCTACGATATCCACTAATTCTTAACTTAAAACTTCCATTCTCTTGTAAATAAATACTTGCATTATGAGACAAAAACACCTGTTTCCCACTTAAAAGGACTTTATTTTCTTTTATCAAACTATATCTCTTCGTAGGCCATCCCTTTTTTATTAGCTTTAACTTCTCATTTTTAGATTTATATATAGCATCTTTTCCCCAAAATCTAAATTCTAACCTTCCAATTTCATCATTTTTCTCATCTAAAAAAATGTGGGTTTCCCTAACTCTTCCTATTATCTTTATTCCAATATACTGTAAATCTCTTAAGTTTTTTTCCATCGTAATTTTTTATTATATCAATTTTATTAGACAGTCTATTTATTTTAACCCATTAAATTATCAAATAAAATTTTTATAATTATTTTTATTTTATTTTTCAAAATTATACAATAATGTGTACTATTATCAGGATATGTTTATAGCTTACATTTTAAATAAAATAATATTATAGAATTTCCCACCCCTTGATGGTTGAAGATATAAAGAGCTCAATTAATATTTAATAGAGCTTCTAATAAGGGTTCCCGCCTACCTTAATTAGGTAGGATGAAGAAGGAGGTGAATAATTAATAAATCATATTAAAAATGCTGACCTAACTCAATTACAATACAGATGATATTATCTAATTAATTTTTTATTATAATAATTACCAAATGAAAACAAAGTGGCTTAATTACCTTTATAAAATAATAGTACTTTCCTTCATACTCTGTGCTCTCGTTTCATATCGATCTATTGTAGAGAGCTATTTTACTCTTAAAAGTTATGATATTGCTTTTGCAATTGAAAAAAAACAGATAATTACACCAATAGAAGATTATTCTCTTCTTAGAAATCTTTTAGAAACAGAAGATGAATTTCTAAAACTCAAAACTATTTCAGAACTTTCCTCTAATAATGAAAAAAATTATTTTCTTTCTAATAATGCATTAAGTCATGTTCAATATTTATCCGAAAATATTGGTTCACGAGAGTCAGGAAATATAGGTGAAAAAATAGCTTTTAATTATGTTAGAAACTACTTTTCATATTTAGGTTACCAGACAAGAGTCCAAAGATTTCATTTGCTAAATGATAAAATATCAAACGATATCTGGATTGTAAAAGATGGTGAACTAACTGATGAAATTATAGTTATAGGAGCTCACATTGACTCTGTAAAAGAATCTCCTGGTGCAAATGACAACGCTTCTGGAGTGGGAATACTGCTCGAATTAGCAAGGATTTTAAAAGAAGAAAATATTAATCCAACAGTAGTTCTCATCATATTTGGAGCAGAAGAAAAAATTGGAACTTTTGAAGATGATCATCATTTTGGTAGTAGATTCTATGTATCTAAAATATCTGATCCTTTTAAAAAGCGAATAAAAGGAATGATTTGTATTGACATGGTTGGGGTTGGAACAGAATTATATGCTCGTTCTACAGAATATGCTTCATTATACATGGTCGAAAAAATAATGGATGTGGCAAAAAATAAAGGTATAAAGATTGATTATCTTAAAAGTCCAGAGTGGAGTGATCATGAATCTTTTGAGAAGGTCGGAATACCTGCTGTTTGGCTTGAAAGATTGCCTGATCCCAACTGGCATACACAAAATGATAAATTTAAAAACATAGAAAAACATAATCTTCAACAAATAGGGGATCTTGTACATTCATTCCTTGTGAATTATTAAATTATCAACAGTATATTTTTATATTACAATGGTTCCGTATGTGAACTACTACATCCAAAAGGATATTGCTTCCTGCCCATGCCTATATCTCCTTACATGAAGTAAGGAGTCTCAAACAAATAAGGAAGATAATTAGATATAATATTTAAAATTTAAATATTTATAATATAATTAGCAAATATTCACTCAACCACGCCATTGCGAGGAGCATCAGCGACAAAGCAATCCATGCAGAAAAGATGAGATTGCTTCACGGAGCCTGTACTGAGCGAAGCGAATGTATTCGTAATGGCACGGGGTTTACTGAGCTTTTACAATAATTGTGTAAAATATTTATTTTTAATAGGAGATTTGTAATGAACAGAGAAGAGGCTTATCAACTTATTAAAGAGAATGTAAAAAACAAAAATCTTATTAAACATATGCTTGCTGTTGAAGCTATTATGAAAAGTCTCGCAGAAAATTTGGGTGAGGATGAAGAAAAATGGGTATTAACTGGTCTTCTTCACGACATAGATTATGAAATAACTGCAAAAGATCCTAATATGCATAGCATTGTAGGAGCAGACATGCTAAAAAAGATTGGATTAGATGATGAATTAGTCAATGCTGTACGAGCTCATAATGATATGCACAAAATAGAAAGAACAACCTTACTTGAAAAAGCACTTTACTGTGTTGATCCCTTAACTGGTTTGATAGTAGCAGCAGCTCTTATTCATCCAGACAAAAAATTATCTTCAATTGACTACAAGTTTATTCTCCATCGATTTAAGGAAAAGGCTTTCGCAAGAGGTGCTAATAGAGAGCAAATTAAAAAATGCTCAGAAATAGGATTAGAATTGGAAGAATTTGTAAAACTTGGCCTCTCAGCAATGCAGAATATAAGCAAAGAACTTAGTCTTTGAATTATTCCTAAAATTAAATGTTTTATCTTATACCATTTTTTCTAAAACAATTTAAAAAACCATAAAAAATTATGATGAAATCAAGAATTTTTAAAATTATAACTTTTATATTTATATTAATTCTGATAAGCATTTTTGTAATATTTGCTTACAGACAATTAAGAAATATTTTAAAATTTCCTGTATCAGACAAGACTACATCAGAGACTTCCGTAGAAACTACTTCGTCAGAAGGGGAAACTAAAATTGACATTACTTCTTATGAAAAAAGTGAAAAAGAAACTAAGGAGACAGATCGGGAAGCAGATAGTATTGAAGAATCTAGAGAAATTAAAGAATTTTTCAAAGATAAAGAGTCTTTAAAAAATATACTCAATGAATACACTGTTCAGGTTAAATTCCTTCCTGAGGATATGCAGTTAGAATGTAAACTCCAATTAGAATACACGAATTTTGAGGATGATAAATTAGATAAGCTTTATTTTCATCTATATCCAAGAGCTTATGATGAATATTCAGATGATTCATTTAAGATAATAACTGATTTAACTGGAAAGGATTTAAATGAATTAGACATAGTTCCAGGAAAAATGGAAATAACAAAACTTTTAGTTAATGGTACAGAGATTAATTACAAGATAGAACAGACTTTGTGTGAAATAGATTTAGAAAAGCCTATTAATCCTGATGAAAATTTAGAAATAACTATTGAATTTTATCAGAATATTCCAAAAAATACAGACAGATATGGTTATTACAAAGATGTTGTCTCCTTGGGAAATTGGTGTCCAATACTGGCTGTTTATGATGATAATGGTTGGCATAAAGACCCGTTTCTCCCTATAGGAGATCCCTTTTATAGTGATAGTTCAATTTACGAAGTAGAAATATCACTTACTGAAAATTATGTTTTGGCATCTACTGGAGAACTCATTAATACAAAAAAAGCTGATGATTATATATCTTATACATATGAAGCATATCCAGTTAGAGATTTCGCGATTATGTTCAGTAAAGATTACATTGTCTTAGAGGATAAATATCAGGATATCAATATTTACTCTTATTTGGTAGACGAAGACTTGGAAAAAAATAAGAATAGCCTAAATTTTGCCAAAGATTCAATTGCTATTTTTAGTGAACTCCTCGGAAAATATCCTTATCAAAATTACTCAATTGCTCAAAACTTTATGAATTTTGGTGGAATGGAGTACCCACAACTATGCCAGATTAAATATGCAGATTATGACGATAAAAATATTTCTTCCTATCGCAATGAACTTGTAATAGCTCATGAAACTGCTCACCAGTGGTGGTATTCAGTTGTAGGAAATGATGAGATTAATGAGCCCTGGTTAGATGAAGCTTTTGCAGTATATTCTACACATCAATATTTTATTAATAAATATAGTGAAACGGATCCACAATTTATTTATTCTCAACGCAATAGGACCATACAAGCTCCACTTAAAGTGATGAGTAAAACAATAAGAGATTATGAAGATTTTGGGGAGTATAGTGCTGAAATTTATAAAGGAGGTTCAGATCTTCTATTTAAATTAGAAGAACATCTTGGAAAAGAAGTGATGTATGAGATATTGAGAAGATATTATGAAGAGTATAAGTTTGAAAACGCAGATATCACAGGATTTATTAATATATGTGAAGAAGTTAGTGAGAAAGATCTCTCAGAATTTTTCTCCCCATATTTTGATAAGTAGTTTTAAATTTATTTCTGACAATTTTCACAAATATATGTTCCTCTACCACCAATGAATATTCTTTTTATATTCTTTCTACAGATTGGACAAGGTTTTCCTTCTTTGTCATAAATATTAAAATTATTTTGAAATCTCCCCCTACTACCATCAAGGTAACAAAACTCTTCTCTGGATGATCCTCCAACATTAATACTTTCATTTAGTATTTTATTTATACTTAAATATAAGGCTTCTATCTCTAATCTATTAAGTTTTGATATCTCTTTTTTAGGATGAAGTTTTGCTAAAAAAAGTATTTCATCTACATAATAATTTCCTAACCCAGTTATATAGGAAGGATCTAAAAGATTTGTTTTTAACATTCCAATTCTTTTGTTTGTTGCCTTATAAAATATTTCTATATTGTATTCATTTGATAATGGGTCAATACCTAAATTTCTAAATATTTGATTATTCTTCAGTTGCATTGTCGGTATAGAACTTACATATCTTAAACTTAGATTTTGCAGACAGAGATATCCGTTATCAATCTCTAAAATCATGGGGGTATAACTGTTTATTGAAAGTTTTTCTGAAAAGTATCTAAGAATTCCAGTAACCTTTAAATCTACTATTAGATTATTTCCTCCTTCAAGCGAAATTTTTAGATACTTTCCCTTCCTTGTTATATTTAGAATGTGTTTGTTGGTAAGTTCATATTCTAATAATCTAACTTGTAGATAATATTCGCTCTCTTTATAAAACTCTACACTTAATATTTTCTTTCCTGTAAATTCCTTTTTTAGTTTCTTTTTTAATATTTCAATTTCTGGTAACCATGGCATAAAATTAATACTCCTAAAATTTTACAAATAAAAAATTTATACTTAATAAAAATTTTATCATATAAAAACAATTTATCCATCCTATTATGAAAATAAAGTTAAAAATAAATAATAAAAATTGCTATTTGTCATTCCTTCGCTCTGCTCAAGGACAAGCTCTTCAGTAGCTCACAATGACATTTAAAAGTTTTTAGAGAAAGGAGAAAATTAAAAAAGTTAAAATACATTATGTTAAAATTACTTTGAGGATACTTACTAAATAGTAAAATATAGATCTATCTTATTAATACTATGAAATGAAATAATAATTTAATGATTGGAGGATTTTATGGAGTCAAGAGTTAGAGACAAGGTAAAGAAAACACGGGAAGAAATAATTAATGTTATAGAAAACATTGAGAAGGTAATTGAGGGAAAAAGAAAAGTAATTGAATACGTCTTAACAGCACTCCTTGCTGAGGGACATCTCCTTATTGAAGATGTACCTGGAGTTGGAAAGACAATGTTGGCTAAGTCTCTTGCAAAATCAATAGATTGTAAATTTAAAAGAATTCAATTTACACCTGATCTTTTACCTTCAGATATAACTGGTGTTTCTGTATATAGTCAAAAGACTCAAGATTTCAATTTCAGAGAAGGAGTGGTTTTTGCTAATATCATCTTAGCTGATGAGATAAACAGAGCTTCTCCAAAAACCCAATCTAGTCTTCTTGAGTGTATGGAAGAAAAACAGGTGACTGTAGATGGTATAACTTATAAATTAAATATACCATTTTTAATTGTAGCAACCCAAAATCCCATTGAATATGAAGGAACATACCCGTTACCAGAAGCTCAGTTAGACAAGTTTATCATGCATATAACTATGGGATATCCCACTCATAGTGATGAATTAGTAATTTTAGAAAAACACGGAACTCATCCTGCAATAGATGATATATCTCCGGTTTGTACAGGTGAGGATGTTAGTCGCTGGATAGAAGTAACTAAAACTATATTTGTAAATGAAAGTATTAAAGATTACCTAGTAAGCATAGTTGAGCAAACAAGAAAAAATGACAAACTTTATTTAGGTTCAAGTCCAAGAGGCTCTTTGGGACTATTAAAGACATCAAAGGCGCTTGCACTAATTAGAGGTCGAGATTATGTAATACCTCATGATATTAAGGAGATGGTCACATTAGTATTAGCTCATAGGATTATATTAACTCCAGAAGCCAGAATGCATGGTGAAAATGCTTTCGATATTTTAAATGAAATATTAAAGAAAATACCTGCTCCTGAGGTGGAGTAAATGATAAAATCTAAAGGTTGGTTAATACTTTTATTATCAATTTTAAGCTATATAGGAGCCCGAGCTTTTGGTTCATACGAATTTCTTCTTCTTTCTATCACTTTTTTTATAACTCTTTTATATTCTCTATTTTCTACTATCCAGGTTAGAGATAAACTCTCTATTAAAAGGCAAGTTGAAGATAAAAGAGTTTATGTTGATAATATTTTAAATGTAAACTTACATGCTGAGAATAAAGGTACTATATTTACTTCAATACCTATTATAAAGGACCAATTACCCTCCTATTTTGGTAATTCTAACAATTTTATTGTTCCTACAGATTTTTCTAAAAAAGATTTCAATATTAAATATAAATTAAATATGGATAAAAGAGGACTCTATAAAATAGGTCCAATTTCTATGAGAGGTCAGGATTCTTTCAATCTTACCGGTAGCAATATTTTGTTTGATGATTATCAGGAAATACTTGTATATCCAAAAATTTACAGTATCTCGCGATTTTCACCAGGAGGGGTAGGGGTTATTGGATATGAAGCTCTAGCCAGTGATTTTGTTTCACCTATTGGTGATGATTTCTACTCTCTTAGAGAATATGTTAGCGGAGATGACTTAAGAAAAATTCATTGGAAATCAACAGCAAAGACTTCAACTCTAATGATTAGAAAAGTAGATGATGCAACAATTAGTCGAGTTGCTGTTATTGTAGATGGATTTAGGGGTTCTCATCTCGGAAGTGGTAAAGAATCTACTTTTGAATATCTTATCAGTGCTGCAGCTACAATTGTTAATTATTTTGCAAAAAACAATTACCGTGTCAGAATTGTTGTAAGTGGTGATAGATTATATGTTATTCCTTTTGATGATGCTTCCAGAAACTATCATAGAATAATGGAAGTATTTGCCAAATGTGAACCTATAGGAAATATATCTCCGGATATAATTATTAGCAAAGAATTAGATACCCTTCCTACAGGTTCAAACATTGTTTTTTTAACTACTTCATTTAATACAGATTGGCTTGATAAACTCAAGAGAATAAAAAGAAGAGGCCAAATGAGAATCGCCTTGGTATTGGTAGAGGGAGAGACATTCCTGCCTATGTCTGAGGTCTTATATAAGCAAAAAATGATAATGCTTTCTGGATTCTTAGCTAAGATTTATGGCTCTGGTATTTCAGTTTGTCTATTGAGAAAGGGTTGCGATATAAAAAGCTCACTGGAGGGTATAAAAAGTGATAAATAAGTTTCATATATTGATATGGTAAATTTATACACTGGAGAAAATTGAGGTGAAAAAATATATAAAGCAATTTGCAGATAAAAATTTCATATTTCTTGTCTTTGTACACACTGCTTTGGGAATTTCATCAATTCTTTCCTTAAGAAGGATTGTTACCTGGTACCAATTTACAATAGCTTGTTTATATCTATTTTTAATTGCAACTTTACTGGCAATCCTACTTTCAAAAACGAGGATACACGGATTTTTTGCAATAATAATATCTGCTGTAGTGGGAATATTTCTTATTTATTATTTAATTTATTCTCCAATACATCATCGATTTATAAACAGTTATGGCTTCTGGTTTAACCTTCTACAAAAAATTGGGAGAGATTTAGATTATGCTTTTAAGTTTTTCTCAGGTCACCGGGCTCCTATTAGATATGTTTCAGGGGTAGGACTTTTCTTTTTACCCATTATCTGGATTGTTTCCTTTTTAGCTTCATGGAGTACTTTTAGATGGAAAAAGCCATTACTGACTATACTTATCTTATTACCATTTTTCTTAATTATGAGCATTCTGGGTACAAACTGGATGAAGTATCAAATATCCTTGCTTTTCATACTTTCTTCTATTCTTTTACTGGAACTTGAGGGTATAGGTATTTTAAGAAGAAGTGTTGAAAATGTATCTTTAAACTTATCTGCTTTAAAAAGCCATCACCAAATTGGATTAATGTTTTCTGTTGGAATTGTTATATTAGCTATTTTAGTAACTACATTGTTATCAGGACATGTAAAAAGACCAGAATTTCAATGGTGGAAATATGACATTTTTAAAAGATATGTAATTTCTCGGAGAAAGGTATCATACTTTTATCCTAAAATGGATTTTCCATCAGAGATTACACTTTCTGAACCAGAAATAATCTTTATGGTAAGAAGTCCTGAACCAGGTTACTGGAGAGCAACTTTACTTAATACCACTGATGGTTCTTTCTGGTATAAAAGCGATTATCATGCATCAATGGGAGTAGGTAGGGAGATCTTTATGGAACCACATTTTGATTTAAGCTTTATAAATAAAACATATGCTGGTGAGGAAGGGGGAATGCAGATACTTTTTGGACTTGAACCTGAGAGAGCTTTGATCTTATATGAAGGTTTTTTGGATAAAGGTACTGTAGATGAGGATATTTTAAAAGAAAGAATTGAAACCTTTTTAAAATCTTCTCAATTGTATGAAAATGCTATTAATACATTATTGGAAGATGGGGATATTTCAGATTTAGAAGAGTTAAATATCCCTAATATAAAATTTATCAAACAAAGTTATGTAGTAAAAAAGCTTATCTCCCCATATGTCTTTACTATTAATATGCCAGTAAAATTAGATTCTAAATATCCTAAAAATTTTTCTGTATCTGAAACCGGAAATATTATGACACAAGACTTGCTTAAAAAGGGAGATGAATATGACATTATATCTGTTGTTTCAACAGCTACACCGGAAATGTTAAGAGATGCAGGAGATATTTATTTAGATAATTTTGACTTAAAAAAGTATACAAAAATATTCCAATTTGAAAGCAGACCCTTAGACCCTAGAATTGAGGAACTTGCAAAAGATATTACAAGTGGTATAGATAATAACTATGACAAAGTTGTAGCTATACGAGATTATTTAAAACAAAATTATTATTACTCCCTTGACATTGAAGATGTTCCAGCTGGTTATGATATTTCAAATTTCCTATTTGATTCAAAAAGGGGTTATTGCCAGCACTATGCAGCATCTATGGCACTTATGTGTAGGCTTTTGAATATTCCTTCAAGAGTAGCAGTGGGCTACACAACAGGAACTTTTGATCCAAAAACAAGTTTTTATTATGTGAATAGGAATAATATACACATGTGGGTTGAGGTCTATTTTCCCAATTATGGATGGATAAATTTTGAGCCTACTTCACCCTTTGAAGCACCTGAATATGCTGAAAAGATAAAGGAGGGGTCTGTGGGAGGAGAGGCAGCAGAAAGAAGATTAGAGAGTCTAAAAGAGTTACTGATGGAAGATGTAGAGTTAGGAGAGGGTGAGGGAATAGGAACGATAAAAAAACCAATCAAACCATCTAAAATTATTTTTGGAATTCTTACTATTATTGGTGCTATCTTTTTAGGCTTTTGCTCTATTATTTTTTCAAAAGATATTCGTTATTATATGGATATTTATAAAAATTATAATAATCCAAACAGATATATTCAGGCTAGCTATAGAAGAATAATTCATAAGCTTTCTGATTTTGGTATTCAAAAAAAATCTTGGGAAGACAGCTGCGAATATGCAATGCTAGTTAAAGATAGGGTGGAGTTAAATATAGATGAAATTACTGACCTTTATCTTTTATCTGCGTATAGTGGTAAAAGACTTGATAAATACAATATGCAACAAGCAAAAATAATGATTAAAGATTTTTCAGAAAGTATTAAGAAAAAATTTGTACCAATAGAAAAATTCAAAGCACTGATAAGCTTAAATTCTTTACCAACACTTAAAAAAATGTTCTCTAGTTTTTATAAATTTATTAAATCTTTCACAAGATTTCATAAATAACATTATATCTTTTACAAAATTTCGTAAATAATAAAAAAATGAAAGATAGTAAATTAAAAGACAAAAATATATTCTTTGGTGTTGGAGATATAGAAGATTCTAAAAAATCTATTTATGTAAAGGCTGTTGTTCTTATTGAAGATTCGACAATAGCAGATTTAGATTTTGATTATAATTGCTCCCCTTCCTTTTCTCTAATTTTATCTAAAGTATGTGAAAAAATTAAAGATTTAACCCAGAAATCAAATCTATTAGATGCTGTAAAAATTTCTGAAGATCTCATAATAGAGAAGTTAATAGAAGAATTGGGAAAAACAAAAGTTGGTGAAATAATACCAACTGAAGAAAAGGAAATTATAAATCTACCTGTTGAGGAAAGAAGTATTATAAATCTACCAATTGAAGCTTTTCATAGAGCAGTTGGAGATTACATCTCAAGAAATGAAATAAAAACTATATTTCGTAAAAATGATAAAAAAGTATTAGTTGCTATGAGTGGTGGAGTCGATAGCTCTGTATCAGCACTACTTCTTACTAAACAGGGACATGAAGTCATTGGCTCAACAATGAGACTCTGGGAATTTCCCTTGGGGGAATATTACTTGAAATCTTGTTGCTCAATTATAGGAATTTGGAATGCCAGGGATGTTTGTAGAAAATTAAATTTAGCACATTTCACATTAGATTTACGAAACAATTTTAAACAGAAAGTTGTTGATTATTTCTGTAACCAATATTTATTAGGTAAAACCCCAAATCCCTGTATCGTGTGTAATAAATATATAAAATTTAAAGCTTTTATAAGAATTGCAGAAAAATTAGGAGCTCCAAAAATTGCTACTGGTCATTATGTATCAATAGAAAAAGATTCAAACTCTAAAAAATTCATTATTAAAAGGGCTAAAGATAAAAATAAAGATCAATCCTATGTTTTTTGGAAACTAAACCAGGAACAATTATCAAAAATTATCTGTCCTTTAGGAAATTATAAAAAAAGTGAAATAAGAGATATTGCACAGAAAAATAATTTGAAAGTAGCAAGAACAATTGAAAGTCAGGATATATGCTTTGTTCCTGATGGCAATTATGGTGATTTTATTGAGAAAAATCTTAATATAAAAATTGAACCTGGTCCAATCGTTGATACAGATAACAATATATTAGGAACTCATAAAGGATTTCCTTTTTACACTATTGGTCAGAGAAAGGGACTGGGGATATCTTATAAGGAATCACTTTATGTAAAAAAGATAATTCCAGATACTAATACACTAATTGTTGGAAATTCAAAACAGCTTATGGGAAATGAATTAACTGCATCTGATATAAACTTTATATACCTTGATAAATTAGAATCAGAAATGAAAGTAAAAGCCAAAATCAGATACCGAGATGAATTAGAACCTGCTTTAGTAGTACCTATCAGTAAAGATAGAGTAAAAGTAATTTTTGATAAACCAAAATGGGCTATAACTCCAGGTCAATCAGTAGTATTCTATGAAGATGACATCTTAATAGGTGGTGGAATCATAGATTAATTCATTGAAGAAGAACATCCTTTATTAACAAAAGAGCCTTTTTATAAGGTTAGTGTATGTTTATCAGAGAAAGAAAATGAATTTTTAGAATCATTAGGTAAAAAAGCTAAACTTACTGGAGGTAATAAACTACCTAAAAATATCATAATAAGAGGATTTGTTAAGGCTTTTATGGATGTAAAGTTAGATGTAGATGGACTTAAAAAAGATGATGATAAAGTTCTTTTTGAAAGGGTAAGAGGGTTTATAAAGAAGTAAAAGTTTATGCACAATTTTTAATTTTTATTAGTCTAAAATATATAACAATAATATAATATTGTCGTTTTTAATCCTAATTTCGCTTATTTTAAGTACTATTTTTTTTGGATGTAAAATTTCTTCTTTTGAAAAAACTTCCCCTTATAAAGAAACTACTATTGTAGAATACTATATAATAACTGAGTCTAAATACTTTGAATTACCTGATAAAATTATTATATATAATGAAGGGGACAAATAAATGTAAAAGAAAGACTTAATCATATAATAAGATTTTTTACTTAACTTATAAGAGATTTGAAAGAGATTGTGGTTTAATAGAAGAAATAATTGATGAAGATAAGATAGAGAATATCAAAAACAACAAAATTACAATAGAATTTATATATTCTAAAGAGATGCAGACCATAATATAAATGAAGGATTCGGTTAGAAGAAAAATTATACTAAAATATTATTTCCCCTACCTGATTTTAGAGCTATTTTTAGTGATGATAAACAATATCATAAGGGTCCAATAAGTGTATCAATCCATCCAGGGAAGTGATTATTTAATATCTATCATAGAAGAAGAAGTTAAGTAAATATAATGTGACATTTTTAATATTTTATATATTTTTAATTACATGCTATTTCATTTATAAATATGAAGTATGTATGATGTGTTTTTCAAGAGTTTAACCTTTGTAAGTTCAATTCATGTAGTAATGAGAGTTATAAGAAATTTTTATATTAAAAAAATAGATTAAATAAGGATACCCCTATTTATAAGAAGGATATCCTTATTATTTATTAAAAAGATTTTTTATTTTGTTAATTCAGTATGTGTTGTAAATAAAACTTTACCCGTAATAGCATTAATACGAAGATAATATGCCATTGGTCCCCAAGGTCGATTTATTTCAACATTATTAATCTTTATCCTCTATTGAAGTCTATTTTTAAATACAGTTAATTCTGCTGTTACTTTATGTCTATCTCTTTCATCCAAATTAGCTTTAAATTTTTCAGGTTTTTCTGGAGTCATTTGTTAGGTTCTTGTATGGTGTTTCTTAAATATTGTAGAAATTTTGCTCCCACTGCTCCATACAATATCCTGTGATCCAAAGCTAAACCCAATTTCAACATTGGTTTTACAGTAATTTTACCTTCCTTATCTATAGCAGGTTTTTTTACTATTGACCCTACTGCTAATATACCTGCTTCAGGAGGATTTATTATAGGATAAAAATAGTCTATTTCATACATTCCCAAATTTGTAATAGTAAATGTTGACCCTGTTACATCTCTTAATTCAAGTTTATTCTCCCTTGCACACCTAACAAATTTAACTCTTTCATCAGCTATCTCTTCTATTGATAATTTATTAGCATTACGAATGACAGGAACAATCAAGCCATCTTTTATAGAAACAGCAAGACCAATATTAATATCCTTAAAAATAACTATTTTTTCATTTTCTAAAGTTGAATTTAAAATCTGATATTTTTCTAATGAAAGGGCTGTTGCTTTAATTATTAAATCAGTATAAGTAATCTTTTTTTCCCCTATTTCCTGATTTATCTTTTCTTTAAAAATCTCTGAACTACTCATATCTACATCAATAAAGAGGGTAATATGAGGAATCTCACTTTTACTTTTAGACATTCTTTCGGCAATAGTTTTTCTTAGACCTGCTAAGGGAATTTTTTCCAGGATTTCAGGAGTTACTACTTTTTCCTCAATTTCTTTTTCAATCTCTATTTTTTCTTTCTTTTTTAATTTAGCTTCTTTAACTGCTTTTAAAACATCTGCTTTTATAATTCTTCCACCAGGACCTGTTCCAGATATTTTTGATAAGTTTATTGCCATTTCCCTTGCTAATCTTTTAGCAAGGGGTGATGCTAGAATTTTTTTAGCCCTTACTTTTACTATTTTCTCCTCTTCCTTATATTTTGGTTTCTCTTCGATTAAAACTTTTTCTTCCTTTTTTTCTTTGATCCTTTCCTTGATAATTTCCTCTGACACCTCTTCATCCTTTCCACCTATATATGCTATTACTTCTGTAACTGGAACATCTTCTCCTTCTCTTGCTAATATCTTTTTTAAATATCCGGTGTGATATGATTCAACTTCAATAGTTACCTTATCGGTCATAACATCAAGTAGGGGTTCGCCCTTTTTTACATAATCTCCCTCTTTCTTCAACCAATTTACTATTAAACCACTTTCCATTATCATTCCCAATTTTGGCATTATAGCTTTGTACATTAAATAACACCTTCTAAAATAAAAAATAATATGTTATATAAATTATTTTGCAAAAATCAACTATCTAAGTTATAATAACATCACTTTTATGACACCTAAAAACTTTGTTCTACTTCTATAAGTGTTGTTAGCTATATAAACCGCTAGCCCCCGAAATCGGAGGTAACAATGCTATCTCACCCCCTTGTTGTAAAATAGTGTCAATGTTAGCTTTTATAAAAGTCGGCTGGAAAAAAGCTATTATCCTAAATGCAACCATTGCTTTTCCTTAAATTGTTTTATTGTGCAATTATAATTTGGTTTTTTAATTTCTCAAATCTTAAAATTAAAAAAATTAAAAAAGTCATTGACAAAAATAATACTTCTTTTTTGTTCAATTTTTCTGATTTTATTGCTTTTTTACTTCTTTATTTAAATTATTTAAAATAAAATGAAATATTATTAAAATTATTTGACATTTAAAATAAATTTATTATAATATATTTACTAATATTTCATAATATTACAAATATTATTTTAAATTATGTTTAAAGAATCAAGAAAAGAAAAAATAATTAGCTTACTTAATGAAAAAAAAGAATATCAAGTAGAAGACTTGCGTAAATATTTTGATATATCTTTGGCTACTATACATAGAGATCTAAATGAACTGGAAAAGGAAGGAAGAGTAAAAAAATTTCATGGTGGGGTGTTGCTTAATATTGTTGATGATATTGAAACCAGAAATACCATAAGGCTAAGAACTAATGTGGAATTGAAGAAAAAAATAGCGACTAAAGCTTTAGAATTTGTTGAAAATAAGGATTGCCTCTTTTTGGATGATTCTACAACCTGCTATTACCTTGCAGAGGCACTTTCTGAGTCTAAGTTTATGGATATTGTTATTGTTACAAATTCTTATTTAGTTTCGGGGTTATTTATAAAAAATGAAAATATACAGGTTGTTTCCACTGGTGGGCTATTGTTAAAAGAGTGCAATTGTTTTGTTGGAACCCGTGCTGTTGCTACTATTAATGAGTTTAATGGAAATAAATTTTTTCTCTCTACAGCTGCAATATCTATAAAAGGTGAATTAAGTGATGTTTACCAACATGATTCAAATGAGATAAAAAGAGTGATGTTTAAAAAATCAAAAGAGCATATTTGTTTGGTTGATTCTACTAAATTTAATCGTATAGGACAATGTAAGGTATTTTCAATATCTGAGATGGATAAAATAATTACTGATAATGGTTGTGATAGGAAGACAAGAGAAGAATTTTCTAAAGTTGGTAAGGAATTAACAATTGCATAGGGTTTATTTGGTAGTGAGTTAATTTGTTAGTTAAATTATAAGTCATATTTAATATCATTTTAGGTAGGAGCAATTTTGGCTAATTTATTAAAAGATTTGGTAATGAACCATTAAAGTTACCCTAAATTTGTTCTTTGACAATTTAAATTATCTGATTTAGTAACCTACGAAGTAGTACAACTAAATTATCATTACGATAGTTAAAGCGCCACTCTGTCTCTTTTAAGTATAGATTCTAGTTCTTTGCCAAACACTTTTATCAAACTTTCTAGTTAATCCACAGTTAGAACAGCGCTTCTGTCCGCTAGAATATTGCCAAAATTTTTTATTGCCGCAGCGAGGACAAATTTTCATAGCCAAAATTTACTGTATTATCAGGTAATTGTCAAAGTACTAAGGGTAATTTTGATGGTCTATTACCAAAAAAATAATCATTTTTAGAATTGGAGGGCTATTATGGCTTCAATTGAGAGATTCCTCATGGAAAATTGTCCAAGTCACGATACATGCTGGGATATTGCTGCAAGCCCGGATGGTTACATTTATATAGGAGCTTGTATGGAACATACACCTGGGGGAATTGCAGAACTGGTGCAGTTTAATCCAAAAACAAAAAAGTTAAGAAGTATTGCAAACATGGCAGAAGTAACAGGTGAAAAGTATGGTGAAACTTATGCGCCACAGGGGAAAATACATTTATCACTTTCTCCAACAAGAGAAGGTGTTATATATGGGTCAACACACTGCACAACCCCCCCACTTAAGGATAGAATGTGGGATCCTTGGGCTATGTTTACGGATGATAAAAGATGTTTTATGGGAGCACATTTTTACAGATATAATCCTAAATTTGATAATATAGAGGATTTTGGAATAATTACTCCAAATGAAGGTGTGTCTGCTATGATTTTGGATGAAGATAGCCAGAGATTTTTTGCTGCAACTTTTCCTAAGTCACATCTATATTCATGGAATATAAAGGGTAGAGATATAATGGATTTTGGTAGAGTTTCAGAGCACTATATTTTGTCACTTACAAAATATGTTGATGGAAAGATTTATTTTACTGATTACTATGGAAGACTTATATGCATAGACCCCAAAGAAATGAAATTAGACTTTCTGGATACTAAACTTTTACACCCAGAGTATAACGATGGTATGAGAAACTGGATGGCTCATGGTGTAGTTGGACCTGATGAGTGGATATATGCAGGAATGTATTCCTACGGCAACCTTATTCGGTTTAAACCAACTAAAAAAGGAGTGAAAGTAGAAGACCTTGGATTGGGGATAGAAGAATCAAATAAGGATAAAATTCTTAATTATGCATTTACAAAAGGGGCACCTGTAGGGTTAATCTTAAAAGATGAAGTGATCTATTTTGTTCAATTAGTTTATTTTGGTCCTAAAGAATTTGTTGGAAGTTATGTTTCTTCGTATGATACAAGAACTGGTAAGAAGGAGTATATTGAGGTTCTAAAAGATGAGGACTTTAAACCATTAGTCTGGAAAGGTGTTTTAGGGGTAGATGGTAATTTATACTGGGCAGATTTTGATGCAGTTCCACCGAGCTTGTGGTCAATGTCTTTATAAAATTAAACTTATGGAGGTTATAAGTTGGAAAAGGATAATAAAACAAAGATGGAAAGTAAGTTTTTTGAAGAACCTATAGAGTTTGGAAAACCAATTGTTACAAAAGGAAGGATTTTTGCTTTCCCTTTAAAGTCTTGTATAAGGGAATCAGATATTAGAAGAGGAAATTGTGTCTCCATTGTTTGGGATAAAAAAAGTTTTATATTTTATGGTTTAGTAATAGGCAAGGAAAGCCATATATTTTTATTTGATAGTAATTCAACCATCGAAGATGTGGGAAAAGTTGAGGTTGAAAATGCAAAAAATGGAATTTTAATATTTGATGGGTTGGATAATATAGTGTGTATAATTACTGATGGAAGCGATACAACCAGGATATTTACACATAATTTAACTACAGCAAGAAAGATGTATTCGCATATGTGGGGACATTTTACTTTTTCACCTATTGAAGATAAGGATATTTTATTAGAAAAAGAAGTTATATTTGCGGCAGGTAAAAATAATTTTGATGGATTAATATATTTTCTCACAAACAAAGGAAATATATATACATATTCTATTGAGGAAAACAAACTTACATATATATCAAAAGTTGATGATAAAAATTTATCTAAAGTTATTTGCTTTAATCCAGAAAATGGCAATGTTTATGGTGTAACAAAGGATGGTAATTTTTGGAGGCTCTCAAATAAAAAAATTAATTATCTGGATATTTGGATACCATGTATGAAAAATAGAAATTATGTGGCTTGTGCTGGTAATTTAATATGGTTTGAAAACAGGATATTTGGCTGTACTTTACAGGATGCTTATTTATTTGAATATGATATTGAAGATGGGAAAGTAAAAAATCTTGGCAGACCAGATGAGAATTCTGAAATCAGAGATATTGATATCTTAGAAGATGGCAGAATATTTGGAGTAACCGCAAGTAAAGATAGAGGGATGGGACGAATATTCTGTTATTCTCAGGAGCGTGGGTTTGAAGATATGGGAATTATTCAGGCCTGGCAACCGGTACATGACTTTGCATATGAACCTTTATGCATTAAATCAGGATCAAGTGGTGATTTTCTAATTGGTAATGGTGAAAATAGGGCAAACATATTTTTGTACTGCTCAGCACCATTTTGAAGAATAAAAGATTAAAGGAGGTATCATGAAGGTAATATTATATTACGATGAAGGTTGTTTTGACTGTGTGATAGCTAAGACCTATCTGGAGGCAATGAAAATTGATTTTGAAGCAAAAAACCTAAAAGATGATAATAATAAATTGGAACTTATTGAGAAAGTTCATAAGTATATCGCGCCAGTAATTATCATTGATGACGATGTTTACCTGGGATTCGGCTCTATTGATGGCAAATTTATTTCAAATGCTCCAGAAATACTTGAAAGATTGGGTATATTGCCTGCTGTAAAAGATGAGCAGGAGAATATTATAAATGTTCTTCCAAAAATCATAAAGACTTTAAATATTGTAGAGTAAAAAGTATATTTGCAGGAAGAACCAATCTATTTAAGAGGAGGTGATTTCATAAAAAATAATTTGAAAGTAAAAAAATGATAAGGAGGTTTTTAAATGAATTTTTTTAAAAAGATATTTTTAACAATTGTAACTCTATCAATTATTACATCACTATCAATAGCATTTACCGGTTGCCCAACACCAGTTACTGAGGAACCTACAGCTACTGAGGAACCTGAAGTACCAGTTGTTGAAGAAAAGAAGTATGAAGGTGTTGAGTTAAAAATTATGGTTCATGCAGGTTCTAGTGGCGAAAGGCCAATATACGAATTTGCTGAAGAATTTTATGACAAAACTGGTGCAAAAATATCAATAGAGACAGTTGCCTGGGAAAATATAATGCCAAAACTTATGGCTTCGATAGAAGCAGGCGAAAGAGGATACGATATATATTACACTAATCCAGAATTTTCCTATACCCATTGGCCGAGTCTATTGCCATTAAACCCCTATATAGAAAAATATAATTATGATACTAGTGACTGGTTTGAGGCTGCCATAAAGTATGGAGAAGGTATAGGGGATGATCCAAATATCAGATATACCATACCTGCATCAATGGTTGTTGCACCAATTTTCTATAATACTGAGCTAATTCCTGATTATCCAACTACATGGGAAGGTTATGAGAAAGTCTTAGCTGAAAATACAAATCCCCCAGAAGAGTATGGCCTTGCTGTAGCTGGAGTACCTGTTCAGACGGTAAGGCAGTTTTATGCCAGATTCTGGTCGCTTGGTAACCCATTGCTAACTCCAGACTGGAAACCTCTTATAAATAATGAAAATGGCGTAAAAGCTTTGGAGATGCTAAAGAAGACTGTTGATAATTTTACACCTCCAGGGGTCTTGGGATGGGATAATCCTGACGCAGCTGCGGCATTTGCTAGAGGTTTATGTGCTACATATGAAGGATGGACAGGTAATGTATTAACTTTTCTTGAAGACCCTGCTCAAAATAAAATAGGGGATAATTGGGCTGTCACCATGTATCCTGAAGGCGGTACTGGTAATATGACCGATAACTCTTTTGCTATTTTTAAAACCACTAAAAATCCAGATGCTGCTTTTGAATTTATTGCTGAATTTACAAATAAAGAAAATTCAAAGAGATGGGCTATCGAATATGCTCTTGAGACACCAATAAGATCTATTTACGATGATCCGGAGGTTCAAGCAGCCCAACCTTGGTTTAAAGGTTATAAAGAAGCTTTGGATGTTGCAAAGCCAGCTTTTTGGAGAGTTCCACAATGGATTGAGCTATTTATTCCAACGGGTGAGATAGTATCAAAATATTTAAGTGGGGAGATAACTGATCCTCAAGCGGCTCTTGACCAACTTGCTGCAACGTGGGAAGAGGCAATAAAAAAAGCTCCACCTGATTTTGAATACAGTGAATAACTTTTAAAGTGCCGATAGGGGGATACCATCCCCCTATCGGAATATGTTTTTGGAGTGTTAGCCAAGGTTTACTTAAAGGATATTAAAAATGCTAACTGGATATAGAAAATGGTCAATAATTTTTCTATTACCATCAGGCTTGTTTTTAATTTTTGCGTATGTTTACCCGATGGTTTACTCATTTATTATGAGCTTTTTCTCTTATAGTATGCTAATTCCGGGAGCAAAACCAGTTTTTATAGGAATAGATAATTATTTAAAAATTTTTAGTAATCCATCTTTTTTAAATAGCTTAAGGATAACGTTTATTTTTTCCATAGTAGCGATTTTCTTTGAATTTATAATTGGTTTATTTTTAGCTTTGGCCATGTCAGCAAATTTAAGGATAACAGGTGTGTTTAGGGTTTTCATGTTTATTCCCTTAATGATAGCACCTGTAGTGGCTGGGGTATTATGGAGAAATCTTTTTCACTCATCTTATGGAGTAATAAACTTTTTTATAAGTTTTTTAGACATACCACCACAAATATGGTTGGGCAGTGCACAGCAAGCTTTGCCTGCAGTAATAGTTGTAGAAATTTGGCAACAGTTACCAGTATTTACTTTTATTTTAGCTGCAGGAATTGCGTCAATACCAACTGAACTGAATAAGGCAGCACTGGTAGATGGTTGTGGTAGGATGAGAATTTTTTGGAATATTACTTTACCATTATTAAAACCAGCAGTTATAGTGGCCTTTTTACTAAGGATTATTGATACATTGAGAATGTTTGATATTGTTTATACGATGACACAGGGTGGACCAGGCACATCAACGAAATTTCTTTCTCTTCATATTTATGAAAAAGGTTTGAAATTTTTTGATATTGGAACTGCTGCTGCTCAGTCCTGGTTTTTTCTTATAATAGTTCTATTAATTGAAATTTATTTTATAAGATTAGTTTTAAGGAGAGGAACTGCTAGATAATGTTTGGTCTAACAAAAAGCACAGTTGAAAAAGTTTTGTTGTACATAATATGCACCATTATCATTATAGTTGTTGTCTTCCCATTGTATTGGTTAATAATAACTTCCTTAAAATATGATATAGATTCATATATATATCCACCCCAATTTTTTCCGGTAAACATTACGTTTAAAAACTATATTGACATATTATTTTTGGCACAGGAAGGTAATTTGGTAAAGTATTTTCTTAATAGTCTGATTATTACAATATCCACCATTTTTCTTTCATTATTATTTGGGTCAATGGCAGCATATTCATTGAGCAAAAACTACTTGTCAATAATGTTTAGGAGGATGATGCTTGCTTTCGTATTAGTAATTAGAATTTTTCCCCCAATTACGACTGCTATCCCATATTATATAATATTGAGTAAATTTGGATTGATAGATACTCATATTGGGTTAATAATTAGTTATGTTGCATTTTCCCTGCCTTTCACAATTTGGCTTATGATAGGGTTTTTCCAAAGTCTGCCTGCTGAAATTGAAAAGGCAGCGACTATAGACGGTTGTAATTTTTGGCAGAGATTTATAAAAATTACGATTCCGTTAAGTCTTCCTGGATTAGCAGTAACAGCTATATTCGGGTTCTTATACTCGTGGAATGAGTTTATGTTAGCATCAATACTTACATCCGAAAACGCAAAAACATTACCTGTTGTGATAGCTGGCTTTATTTCAGATAAATACTTATTTTGGGGCAAGATGACGGCATTGGGAGTTTTAATGACTATACCCGTTATAATTTTTTCTTCTTTTGCTCAGAGGAATATTGTTAGAGGTCTGACTTTTGGGGCAGTTAAAGAGTGAATTTTAAATCCAAATAATTAGTTTTTAAGGATTTTGATGGCTAATTTAGTTTTGAAAAATATAACAAAGAATTTTGGAAAAATTGTAGCAGTAAATAATTTTAATTTCAAAGTAAATGATGATGAATTTATTACACTTGTTGGTCCTTCTGGCTGCGGGAAGAGTACCACGTTAAATATCATCGCAGGGTTAGAGGATCCAACAGAGGGAGAAATTTATATCGATAACATTTTTTCAAATAATATATCACCTAGCAAAAGAGATATTGCTATGGTTTTTCAGAGTTATGCACTTTACCCTCATATGAGAGTTAGAGAAAACATAGGTTTTGGTTTAAAAATTAGAAGATTTGACAAAAAGGAGATCCGGAAGAGAGTAACAGAAACTGCTGATTTTTTAGGTATAGGTAATCTTTTGGATCGTAAACCCGCAGAGTTATCTGGTGGTCAACGGCAGAGAGTGGCATTAGGAAGAGCGATAGTTCGTAAGCCCAAATTATTTTTACTTGATGAACCTCTTTCAAATCTAGATGCAAAATTACGAACCCGGATGAGAGCAGATTTAAAGATTTTATTTTCTGATTTAAAAGGTACTGTCGTTTATGTAACCCATGATCAACTTGAGGCTATGACATTAAGCGATAGGATGGTTGTTGTGAAAGATGGAGTAATTCAGCAGATAGGTTCGCCAGATGAGATTTACGAACATCCAAGTAATTTATTTGTTGCTGAATTTGTTGGATCTCCAAGTATGAATTTTGTAGATGTTAAAATTGAAAATGGAGTTATTTATTCAGATGGAATAGAAATGGCACTTACAAAACAGCTACTTGATAAAATTGCAACTTATGGGTATAAGAAAGAATATATTTTAGGAATAAGGCCTGAAAACATTAAAATTTCAAAGAGTGAATCTAAAATTCGTTTTGAAGTAGAGGTAGTAGAAAACGCTGGTGCAGAGTATATTGTTCACTTAAAAAATGGGAAGATCAGAATAAGTTTAATAAGTGAAAAGGACATTAGTCCCAAGAGGGGAGAGAGCCTAAATTTACAGTTTGATGTTAATAAAACTCACTTGTTTGATATTGATACAAAAGTTACTATCTACTAAGGTAGATTTCTAAAAATAATGATCTTAACTCTGGAATTAGATGGAAGTTTGGAGGTTAAATTTTGAATATATCAAAAGATGTCATAGCGGGAAATAACAAGAATTATATTAAATTTCGCAGGCTAATAGAAAATTATGGAATTGGATTTTTAGTAATTATAATTATAGGTATTTTTGGTATTTTA
>Ga0209979_1001588_pt1 | contig 24312 bp, 25 predicted proteins | sample AnhtaG_FD_183114 | JGI IMG/M metagenome (GOLD analysis project Ga0209979, IMG submission 183114) | Deep subsurface microbial communities from Anholt, Denmark to uncover new lineages of life (NeLLi) - Anholt_01485 metaG (SPAdes) (version 2) | ecosystem: Environmental > Aquatic > Marine > Oceanic...
TTGGATCCCCTGCAGATCATCGAAATCAGAAATCTGATAAGAAAACTCGCCAAAGACAAGACCATCATCTTCAGCACTCACATTATGCAGGAGGCCTCCGCCACCAGCGACCGCATCGTCATCATAAGCGAAGGAGAGATAATAGCCGACGGCACCGCAGAGGAGCTCCAGGCCACTGTCGAGGTTTCCCCGATGACGATTCTCTCGGTCAAGGCCGAAAAGCAGGGCGTGGAAAGAGCTCTGGAAAGCCTCTCTGGCTGTAAGGGTTTCAAGCTGATGAAGGAGGAGGATGGGCTTCTGACGTATCAACTGGAGGCTTCCACTCGGGAGGGGTTATGGGAACAGCTTGCAGCTTTGATAAGGGACAACCACTGGGTCGTGAAGGAGCTGAAGCCCCAGGAACTCTCTCTGGAAGACACCTTCATCGCTCTCACCAAGGCTTCCAGAGGCCCGACGGTTGAGCGCTGAGTCGAGGAGAAGAGCATGAAGAACTTTTGGACCATTTTCAAGAGAGAATTTAGAGCATACTTCAACGTCCCCCTGGCCTACATTTTCATCATCGTCTTTCTGGTGATAAACTGCGGGCTCTACATGACCTCCTTCTTTTTGGCGGAGATGGCGGACATGCGGGGATTCTTCGGGGCCTTGATCATCACCCTGATCATCTTCATCCCCGCCATCACCATGCGCCTCTGGGCGGAGGATCGTAAAGGCGGCACCCTCCTTCTATTGCAGAGCTTCCCCATGAAGCCTCACACGTTGGTTTTAGGGAAGTTCTTTGCCAGTTTCGCTTTCTATCTTGTTGCCCTAGCCGGCACCTTCCCGATTCCGATCGTTTTGAGCATCCTGGGAAATCCTGACCCCGGACCGATAATCGGAGGGTATTTGGGGGCGGCATTTTTGGGGGCATTTTTCCTGTCGGTGGGCATCTTCATCTCCGGGATGTTCAAGGAGCAGATTTTGGCCTTCATCCTGGGGATGGTAAGCTGTTTTCTCTTCTACATGCTGGGAACCGACTACATCGCCGCGGTTCTGGACGGATGGATAAACGGTCTGGGGAGTTTCCTTTTGGGAAGCATGGGAACCGCATATCATTTCGCCTCCATCGAGCGAGGCGTCTTGGACCTGCGCGATGTTCTCTACTTTCTCTCCTACACGGTTGCATTCCTGGTTCTGAACGCTTACACCGTCGAACATAAGTTCCGCAGACAGGCGGGGTCCACCTTCGCCGTGACGGCGGTGATCCTTCTGGCGGTGACGGTCATGTTCAACGTGGTCGTGGGGAGAATGAACTTAGGGAGGTTCGATCTCACCGAAGATAAAGTCTACACCATCTCCCATTCTACGGAGAAGATCCTCTCCGAGCTCAAGGAAGCCCCGGTGCAGGTCAGCTACTACATCTCCCCCAAGGAGAAGCTCCCCTCCGCGATGCAAACCATGGAGAGGGATGTGGGGGATAAGCTCCGGGAGCTGGCGGCGGTTTCGGATAGGTTTCATTATCAGATAATTGACCCCACCACCGATGCTGACGAGGTGAAGAAGCTGGAGGAGAAAGGTATCCTCCCCTTCGACGCCCAGACCATCGAGAAGGACGCCTTCGGAATCAAGAGGATCTACTCTGCCATCTCAATCGGCTATCTGGACAAGAAGGAGGAGATCCTCCCTCAGGTGGTTCCTGCTACGCTGAGGAATCTGGAATACGAACTCCTCTCCAGAATCTATCGGTTGACCATGGAGACCAAACCATTGGTCGGGATCGTCTCCCCGATGCAGGATGTCAACCCTCGCTATCGGGATCCCAAAGTGCGGGAGTGGATGCGCCGGATGGGACAGGAGGTTCCCGAAGTGCAGGACAACTACTCCACCCTGCCTCTGTTTTTGCGCCAGGAGGGCTACGAGGTGGAGCGAGTGGGGCTCATCAAGGGACAGCCGATACCCGAAGGGGTCCGCACCCTGGCGGTGATAGACCCCACCAACTTGGCGGAACGCCAACTATACGAGATCGATCGCTTCTTGGCCTCCGGGGGTAATGTTCTCATGGCGGTCCAGAACTACCGCTTCGCCTACGAGCCCGACCCCCAGGGGGAGCTGCGGATAAGGCCCATGAAGAATCGCCCGGCGGTGAATGAGATTTTAGAGCATTACGGACTGTCGGTGTCGGAGGAGATTCTGATGGACAGCGACCACGAGGTCTTGAGCATTCCGATGAGAAAGACCCTCGGAGGTTTCATCACCACCACGGTGATGACCCCGGTTAAGCTCCCCATTCAGATCCGGGTGACCCCCGCCAACATGAACCCGGAGGTCTCCATCACCAATAATATCGGAGCACTTCTGTACCTGTGGGGAACGACGCTCACCGTGGACGAGGCCCGGGTGGACAGTCTGGGGCTAACTTTCACCCCTCTGTTCGAAACCAGCCCGGAGAGCTGGAGCATCCCCTCCACGTTGAGGCCTCTGCTGCCCGGGGATATAAACCCCCGGGAGCACGATTTCACCGGCAAACAGCTCTTGGCGATGCTTTTGACCGGTCAGTTTCCGCAGACCTTGGAGGGGGAAGCACCACCCTGGCCCCGGCTGCCGGGTGATACCGAGCAGGAAGCGAAAGAGGAAAAAGAAGAGCTCGAGCCGATCGTTCCCAGACCGGGGAAGCTGCTCCTAACCGGGTGTGCGGAGATGTTCAGCAACAACCTCATCAGTGCTTACGGCAACGGCCTCTTTTTCATAAACGCTGTTGATGCTCTGACTCTGGGAGAGGAGCTCATCAACATCAGAACCAAGTTTCAGACCTCCAGGCTGATAAAGAAGACCTCCCCGGGAACCAAGATCCTTTACAGATTTCTGGTGGTGCTCTTGGTGCCTCTGATTTTGGCGGTGATCGGAATCGTCCGGTATATCTACCGTCGGCGTCGCCGGGAGGCCTATCAACGCCTCATAAGCTCGGAGGCGTGAGAGCCAAGTCGGGGAGAGATTGAGATGAAGAAGAAAACGTTGTACACTCTACTCGGGGCTCTGGTAGTCCTGATAATCATCTATCTGATTCAGCTCAGCACCCACACCAGACTTAGCGTGAAGGAGAGCACCGTCGAGATTTTCCCGGATTTCTCCCCAAACGCAGTTGCCAAAATCGCAGCCTACCAGGACACCGCCGCTGAGAAGAGGCTGGTTTTAGAGAAATCCCACGGCCGCTGGGTGGTGAAAAGCAACTTCAACGCCAAGGCTCAGGAGAAGCAGATCGAAAAGCTTTTGGAAACCTTGAAGGGGATGCGAGGCCAACTCCGCTCCACCAAAGAGGAACTCCTCTCTGATTTCGAGATCGGGGAAGAGGAGACATTTCATCTGGTGCTCTACGACGAGGAAGGAATGGAGCTGAATCACCTCCTGGTGGGGAAAAAGGGGCCGGACTGGAAGAGCTCTTTTGTGAGGCGTTCCGGGGAGAGCAACGTGTATCTGGCCAACGAAAACCTCCTCACCCAGTTTGGAGTCTACGGCGAGGGGGAAAGAGAGCTCGATTTCAACCGGTGGACCGACCTGAAGATCTTCGACTTCGCAGAAAAGGAGCTGACCCGAGTGGCGGTCAACACCCCCAAGAGGAAATGGGTGTTCGAGAAGAGAGAGGAAACCCCGGAGATCAGAGAGGATACCACTGAAGTCCAGACACCTATGCTGCCAACAATGGAATATGAATGGGTACAAACCCTCCCTGATTTCGAGAGCTTGGAGGAGAGAAAGATCGTCAACTTGGTGAGGGGGTTAGCAAACCTGCGGGCCTCCGAGGTGGTGGAGCCCACTCAGGTGGATGAATCTGGCTTGTCGAGGCCCCGCTATACAGTGGAGTTGACTTTGAAGGACGGTCGCTCCCTGGTTGTCTCGGTCGGGGAGCTGAGGGACAAGGAGGCCGGGAGCAGATATTGCCGAAGCTCGGAGTCGGATTTGGTCTACATCATTCCCAACTTTCAGTTCGAGAGCATATTCGAGAGACCGTTCAGCAAATAGGAGAAAACAGAAGAAAGACTGATCGTCAATATCGCCGCCGGCAGCAATCCGGCGGCTTTTTTTGTCTGATAACGAAAACGAGAAAGGGGAGGGAGAAGCTTTGAGCCTAATCCCTCCCCATTCATATTTCGGCCTGCGACCTCTCGGCCGAGATTAGAAGGTTCTTCGTCTACTTCAGTAGAATCATCCTCCTCGTGTCTGTGAGGTCACCAGCGGTCAGCTTGTAGAAATACGCTCCGGAGGAGACCCCGGAGGCCTCCCAGCTGACCGACTTATATCCCGCCTCCTGCCAGCGGTCGACCAAGGTCTCCACCTTCTCGCCGAGAAGAGTGAAGACCTCCAGCTTGACCTTCCCGCCGGAGGAAACCTCGTAGTTGATGGTGGTAGCGCTGTTGAAGGGGTTGGGGTAGTTGCCCAGAAGCATAGCTCTGATCGGCAAACTAAGCCCAGCAGTCTCCTCGAACCAGTCATTGACCGACCACCTACCTCCGGTTGATTCGCCGGTCTTGGAGAACTCGAAGGAGGAACTATCCATCTTATCGGGGTACTTCCCGACGTAAGCTATATAGTAGTAATCGCCCTCCGGAGCAAAACCGGGAACACTCTGGGACAGATTCGGGCGGTAGATGGTCTGATGCGGAGAGAGGTGTAAGGTTCGCTTGAGGAGCGGTCCGTAATGACCCACACCGGGGACATCTGCCGTCGTCCAGACCTCGATATCCACCGCCATGTCACTGGTGTTGGCGATGGTGGCCTCAAAGCTGAAGGTCCCCCCCTCGGGCGGGATTATGATGGGCGGATTCTTCGGAGTTATGGTGACCTCTGCCACGTGGTAGAAGAAGAGTGCGCCCATGTCGGCAACGGTGCCGTCGGGATCGAAAGGAGAGCCGGGGTTTCCGGCATCAATGCAGGGGGAGCCAAGGCTCAGACCATAATCCTGCGACCAGGGGTCTCTGAAGAGTGGGTCTTCGTGAATTTCTCCCGTACCGGGAGTGGGATCAAACGGCTGATCGCCGCCACTTCACCCACAGTACATTATGTAGTTTCCCCCGGAGTTATTCCAAAGGTCGTTGTAGGCGATGTATCGAGGCAGATAGTCCTCATTGGCATAGATGCCGTAACCGCTATTCACAATTATGTTGTTGTAAATCTCCAGACCTCCAGGCACGTAGATGTCAGTGGAGCGGATACCACAGTCCGCAGCTCCCGCTATGGTGTTGTTCTTTACCGTGCCGCAGGAGTGATTGCTGTAAAAGAGACCGATGATGCTGGCCTCGATGACCAGATGGTCGACATCCAGTAGGGATTCGTAAACCAGGATGGCATAGAAATTCCCGTCGGGCACCACCAGCGCCCCGTTCCCGTGGATGCAAACTTCATGATAGGGGCCGGTAATCAACAGATCCCCGATATATATCTCCTGGGGATCAAGCTCCAACAGTTTATCGTAACCGCCTCCGGGACCGGCGTTGTTGTAAACCTCCTGCAGGCTCACCTCCGCCAAACTGACCTGAGCGAAGAGGAGCCCGGTGCAAATCAAAGTCACTAAGAATGGCAATCGAATAATACCCTTTTGGCTCTGTCTCAAAGTCATCTGTCTCTCCTCTCTCAGTGGGGTAGTCTTCTTTCACTTTTGCGGGTTTTCGTTTCTGGTCTCGTTTACCACGATTATAACATACATCTAAATCAACAACTTGCAAGCCAAAAAGTACACTATCTACCCTCCGGTTGGCCCAGGGTGAGAAAACCCTTCCCCTTGCTGCAACCCGAAAACCCAACCTCCTGGAGAGGCTGTGGTCGTGCTGACTCCTCAACGGCATTGGCATTTTTCCTTGACAAGATAGGGGAGGGTCTTTATATTCGGCCGATGGGTCGGGGTTTTTTGTGTGGAGGCGTCAGAGCGACCGTTGGTCAATCTGTAAGCCTTCTCGGGCGATTAGCTCAGATGGCTAGAGCGCTTGCTTGACATGCAAGAGGTCACTGGTTCAATTCCAGTATCGCCCAATGAATTGAGAATTCGCCTGGCGATCTTAAGAGCCGACCACAAATCCCGAATATTGGTAGTGTGGAAGAACATAACTAGACGGTTTATGACGGAGTTTTGAATCTCGAGGTATCTCGACGACGTTGGGTGGTATCTCCGGGAGAGGAACCGTCTTTTTTGTTGGAGGTGGGTCTATTCCGGTGGATGAGACTCAAGCAGGGTCGTCTGACCTTCGTCTATCTTGAAGTTGGAGATGGAATCTATCGCCTCAGGACAGGTGCAAATTACCTTGCCGGATAAAAACAGAAAGGCCTTTCCGAAGGGAACTACTCCCAGAGAGGTTGCCGAAGACCTCGGGCAGGAGCTGTCCAAGGCGGCTTTGGCGGCGGAGTATGAGGGGGAGCTGGTGGACCTATCCTATCCCCTTGACGCCGACGGAGAGATAAAGATTCTCACCTTCGAGAGCGAGGAAGGTAGGGAGATTTACTGGCACTCCACCGCCCACGTGATGGCCTCCGCAGTGGTGGAGCTTTACCCGGAGACTGAGGTAGCCATCGGTCCCGCCACCGCGGAGGGATTCTACTACGATTTCGACCGCCCTCAGCCCTTCACTCCCGAGGATTTAGAGAAGATCGAAGAGAAGATGCGACAGATCCTCGACGGCGGTCATCCCTTCGTAAGGAAGGAGGTCTCCAGGCAAGAAGCTACCGACTATTTCCGGGAACGTGGTGAGATCTACAAGGTGGAGATCCTCTCCGAGCTTCCCCCAGAGGAGACTGTCAGCCTCTATTCGCACGGCGATTTCGTCGACCTCTGCCGGGGGCCACATCTCCCCTCCACCGACAAGATCGGCGCCTTCAAGCTCCTCAAAGTCGCGGGCGCATACTGGAGGGGTTCGGAGAAGAACAAGATGCTCCAGAGGATATACGGAGTCTCCTTCCCGAGGCAGGAGCAGCTGGACGAGTATCTAAAGAGGTTGGAGGAGGCGAAGAAGAGAGATCACCGCCTCCTGGGAGCGAAGTTGGATTATTTTTCAATCCACGAGGCGGCCGGAGCCGGCCTGGTGATGTGGCATCCCAAGGGGGCCTTGGTGCGAAATCTGATCGAGGAGCATTGGAAGCAAGAGCATTTCAAAGGGGGATATGAATTAGTCTACTCGCCACACATAGCCAAGCTCGATCTGTGGAAAAGCTCCGGTCATATCGATTTCTACAGTGAGAACATGTATTCTCCCATGGAGGTGGAGGGGGCCAAATACCAGCTGCGGCCGATGAACTGCCCCTTCCATATCTTGATGTATAAATCCCGAGTGCGAAGCTATCGGGAATTGCCGCTCCGGTGGGCGGAACTCGGAACCGTTTATCGCTACGAGCGCTCTGGAGTCCTGCACGGCCTCTTCAGGGTTAGAGGCTTCACCCAGGATGACGCCCACATCTTCTGCCGTCCAGACCAGGTGAAGGAGGAGATCGAGAGGGTCTTTGACTTCAGCATCAAGCTCTTGGGAGATTTTGGATTCGATAAGCTGCTCTGTCTGCTCTCTACCAGACCGGAGAAATCCGTGGGGGAAGAGAAATCCTGGGAGATGGCTACGGAGGCACTGAGAGAGACCTTGGATAATAGCGGCCTTCCCTACAAAATCGACGAGGGCGCCGGGGTCTTCTACGGTCCCAAGATAGATTTAGACATCGAAGACAGCCTGGGGCGGAGGTGGCAGTGCACCACCATCCAGTTCGATTTCAACCTCCCGGAGAGGTTCGATCTCAGATATACCGATTCCGATGGACAGCAGAAAACCCCCTTCATGATTCACCGGGCGCTTTTGGGGTCGCTGGAGAGGTTTTTCGGGATACTGATAGAACATTACTCCGGAGCGCTGCCCTTCTGGCTCTCCCCGGTGCAGGTTGTGGTCATGTCCATAACCGATCAGCAGGAACCTTACGCCCGAGAGGTGAGAGAGCAATTGCTCCAGGCCGGTCTCCGCGCCGAACTCGACGCTCGCTCCGAGAAGGTCGGCTACAAAATCCGGGAGGCGGAAGAGCAAAAAATCCCCTATATGTTAATAATTGGGAAAAAAGAGGTCGAAAACCAGAATGTCGCCGTGAGAGTTCACGGAAAGGGAGACCTCGGTGCCAGGGGTCTGGAAGAACTAATCAACAACCTTAAGGAGGTTCAGGAAAAAAAAGTTGGCTATTAAGAGGAGGAGACCGGTAAAGAGGGGGAAATTCGTTAGGATTAACGAAAGGATACGGGCACTGCAGGTTCGCCTGATAGGAGAAGATGGAGAGCAGATCGGTGTTGTGCCCACCCGAGAGGCCTTAAGGACTGCAATCGAGAGAGAATTTGATCTGGTCGAGGTGGCGCCGGAGGCCAAGCCCCCGGTTTGCAGGATCATGGATTACGGCAAATACCGCTACCTGCAATCGAAGAAAGCCAAGGCCTCCAAGAAAAAACAGCACACCGTCCAGGTCAAGACCATAAGATTCCGCCCCAAAACCGAAGAACATGATTACGTCTTCAAGACCAAACATGTAAAGGAATTCTTAGAGCAGGGAAACAAGGTGAAAATCTCGGTCGATTTCCGGGGTCGGGAGCTGGCGCACCGCGAGCTGGGAGAGAGAATCATCATAAGGATCAAGGCTGACCTCAAAGATATCGGGGTGCCGGAGAACCAGCACAAGATGGAGGGGAGGAGCATGACGATGATCCTCATCCCCAAAAGCAGCCAAACCCCAAAGTCTTAGAGTAGAACTTAAATTGTTGTTGCCATCTCTCAGAGATTATATATAATAGTAGCTTTGAAGGAGATTTTTGGATGCCGAAGTTGAAGACCAACCGGGGTGCCGCCAAAAGATTCAAGAGAACCGGCTCCGGAAAGATAAAGAGAAGAAGATCTAACAGCAGTCATCTCCTCACCAAGAAGAGCACCAAGAGGAAAAGAAGACTGCGCAGCTCCGCCCTGGTCAGCAAGGCTGATCTCAAGAAGGTGAGAAAGCTCATACCCTAATTAGGAGAGAAGATGCCCCGGACCAAGCACAGCGTCGCCTCTAAAAAGAGAAAGAAGAAGGTCTTAAAGCTCGCCAGGGGAAACTACGGCGGTCGGCACCGGCTCTATCGCACCGCCAAGGAGACCGTTAATAAGGGTTTGGCTTACGCCTACAGAGACCGTCGAGTCAAGAAAAGAGATTTTCGGAGATTGTGGATCATCCGCATAAATGCCGCCTGCCGGCAATATGATCTATCTTACAGCCTGTTCATCAACGGTCTAAAGAAGGCCGGAGTGACTCTGAACCGCAAGATCCTGGCGGATTTGGCTGTGAGAGACGTTGACGCCTTCTCCCGGTTGGTAAAGATAGCTAAAACCGGCTAGCCCTTCTGGCTCTTGGCTTTGTCCTTTTGGGGGAGGGATTTTGACAGCTTTCCACAGGATAAGGATACAAACGGGAACCGCCAGAAGGGTTTTTGCCTTCTCCCCTTCAGCATTCCCGAGCATGTTTTCAGTGGCACTACCCCTCCGATCGCGCCGGGGTGAACTGCGGACTACTAATCCTTCTCGGGGCTGCGAGCCTGCCAAAAGAGGAACCACTTCACTGCGGAGAGAAACAGACAATTTGAGAGTCCAACGGGATGGCAAGGGGAACAAACCAGGGCTTTATGAAGATCTCAGACGATAGATGACGGCATGAGCAGTCAACCTCCAGACTTAAAAGAGATAGAAAAAGAGGCTCAAGACCTCTTGAAGGAGTGTGATTCCCCTCAGAAGCTGGAGGAGGTCAGGGTCAAGCTCCTGGGTCGCAAAGGGCTTATCACTGGAGTTATGCGAGAACTGGGGCGGTTGCCGGCGGAGGTTCGTCCGGCAGTCGGCAAGGAAGCCAACCTCCTGAGAAAGAAGATCGAGGAGGCGTTAGCAGAAAAGAAACGCCTGAGCTCTGAAGAGATGGAGGTCGGCAAGGCCCTTTTCGACTATACTTTACCGGGCAGAACCCCCTGGCTGGGCAGGCCTCACCCCATCACTCAGACCATAATCGAGATCGAGGATATTTTTCGGGGGATGGGCTTCGAGGTCGCCGAGGGACCCCACATCGAGACCGACTACTACAACTTCGATGCCTTAAACACTCCCGAAGACCATCCTGCCAGGGATTTGAGCGACACCTTTTATATCCAGAAGGGCATCCTGCTTCGAACTCATACCTCCCCGGTGCAGATTCGGGTCATGGAGAAGAAGTCGCCGCCGGTGAGGATCATTGCCCCCGGCCTTTGTTTCCGCCGAGACACCCCGGATGCCTCTCACGTCCCCAATTTTTTCCAGACCGAGGGGCTTTATGTCGACAGAGAGGTCACCGTCGCGGACCTTAAAGGGGTCATAACTGCCTTCGCCCGGGAGCTTTTCGGCCCAAAAATCAAGGTCCGTTTCAGGCCTCATTTTTTCCCCTTCACGGAGCCCTCGGTGGAATACGATTTCTCCTGCATGATCTGTGAGGGGAGAGGTTGTCCGGTCTGCAAGAGGACTGGATGGGTGGAGATCTCCGGTGCCGGAATGGTCGACCCCGAGGTCTTCAAGGCGGTCGGGTACGACCCGGAAATCTATACTGGTTATGCCTTCGGGATGGGAGTCGACCGCATAGCTATGTTAAAATACAGAATTAGCGACATAAGGTTGCTTTACGATAATGACCTTAGATTCTTACGCCAATTCTGACTTTTTAAAGGGCGTGGAGCGGGGAGGCCCTATTCCCTGTGTCCTGTCCCCTGTTTCCTGAGATGAAGCTTAGCTACAACTGGCTTAAGGAACTGATCCCGGACCTCTTGTGGAATCCGGAGGAGGTCGCCGAGAAGCTGACGATGTCGGGCACCGAGGCGGAGTCGCTTCATCCTGCCTGGCCGGAGCTGGAGGGGGTCGTCGTCTGTCACGTTGAGAAGATCGATCTGCACCCCGAGGCGAAACACCTCAAAATTTGTCAGGTGAATATCGGCCAGAAAAAACTGCAGACGGTTTGCGGGGCTCCTAACGTTGAGCGCGGCCAGAGGGTGGCTTTGGCTTTGCCGGGAGCCAAGCTTCCCGACGGTTTGGAGATGAAAGAGGCCGAAACCAAGGGGATAAAGTCTACCGGGATGATATGCTCGGAGAAGGAGCTGGGAATTGGTGAGGTCGCTGACGCTATATTGGTCTTAGATGAGACGGTTTCTACAGGGACTTCGTTGGCTGAGGCATTGAGATTAAAGGACTGGATTTTAGAATTAGAGGTCACCCCCAACCGGCCCGACTGTCTCTCGCACCTAGGGATCGCCAGGGAGCTTTGTGCCCTGGGCGGGGGAACATTGAAATTGCCGGAGACCCACTTTCCCGAAGTGGAGATCGAAACCGCCTCGGAGGTGGAGGTCCAAATCGAAGACGAAATCGGCTGCCCCCGTTACACCGCCCGGATCATAAAGGGGGTGGAGATAAAGCCCTCTCCGAAGTGGATGGCGCTACGATTGGAATCGCTGGGGATCCGTTCCATCAGCAACATCGTCGACATCACCAACTGGGTACTCTTGGAGACCGGACATCCCCTGCACGCCTTCGATTACGACAATTTCAGCCAGAGGCGCGTTCTGGTCAGAAAGGCTAAACCGGGAGAGAGATTCCTCACCTTAGACGGCGTCGGGAGAACCCTCTCGAGCAACTCCCTTCTGATAACCGACGGTGAGACCCCGGTGGCTATCGCCGGAATCATGGGCGGAGAGAAAAGCGAAGTCTCGGGTTCCACCCAAAATATACTTCTCGAAAGCGCCTATTTCGATCCTCCCACCACAAGAAGAGCCTCCAAGGAGCTGGGTTTGGTTTCAGAGTCCTCTTACCGCTTCGAGCGAGGCACCGACCCGGAGAATGCGGTTTTTGCTTCCAACAGAGCAACTCGACTGATTCGAAAGCTCGCCGGGGGGGAGGTCTTGAAAGGGTTGGTCGATTGCTATCCCAATAGGGTTACCTTCCCCAGAGTGAGATTGCGTTCCCGCAGAGTCTCCACCGTCATAGGGATTGAAATCCCGAAAGAGCAAAGCAGGGACATCCTGACGGGCTTGGGCTTTAGAGTCGAGGGGGATGAGACTTTTGAGGTTTCGGTACCCAGCTATCGTCCCGATATCACCAGGGAGGTTGACTTAATCGAGGAGATAGCGAGGATCCTCAATTACGACAATATCCCGGCGCTGGAGAGACCCGGCGGGGAGTTGGTGACCCCACTTCCTAAGGAGCAAGAATTAACCCGAGCCATCAGTGGAATTCTGTGTGGCCGGGGATTCTTCGAAACCGTAACCTACATATTCAAGGAGCCGGGAAAATACGGGGTCTTTGGAGACGATGACGGTTTCGTGCAGCTCTTGAATCCAATCTCAGAAGGGCTGTCGATCTTGAGACCGAATTTGACCGGAAGTCTTCTGGAGACCGTAAACTACAATCTGAACCGTTACGAGAAGAATATCCGCATCTTCGAGATCGGCAAAGTCTATTTCAAGAGTGGGGAGAAGGAATTCTCGGAGAGGTGGCGTCTGGCGGCGGCAATATCCGGACACCGAGAAAGACGGCACTGGAGCCTCTCTCCCACACCGGTCGACCTCTTCGACCTGAAGGGAGAGCTGGAGGGGTTGCTGGAGCGGCTCAATCTCCCGGATGTCTCCTTCAGACCGAAGGGAGACGCTATATTTGAGGCGGCTAAAGGGTTTGACCTCTTCTCTGAGGATCAGTGTCTCGGGGAGTTCGGCAAGATCGCAGAGGAGGTGCTCGAAGCCTTCGACATCAAGGAGGCGGTTTTCTCCTTCGAGATCGACTTCGAGAGGCTTTTGAAACTGGTTCCCCGGGAGAGAAGATACCAGTTCCTGCCGAAGTTTCCGCCGGTGGACAGAGACATCGCCATCGTCGTCGACCACCGCATTTTAGCGGGAGAGATCGAAAAGAGCATAAGGGAGCTCGACTTAGATTCTCTGGAGGAGATCTCCCCTTTCGACCAGTACGTCGGCAAACAGGTTCCGCCGGGGAAGAAGAGCCTGGCCTTCTCAATCCGCTACCGTTCCCCGGAGAGAACCCTGACCGAAAAGGAGGTGGAGTCCTCCCAGAAGAGGTTAGTTCAACATCTCAAGGCCAAATTTGGAGCCCAGTTGCGAAGCTGAAGTTTTTTGTTTCCAAACATTGAAGAAGCCTTTATATTTGTAAGAGAGGTTTAAGAGATTTGACGCTGGATAGCCTACAGATCTTTGAGTCGAAAATCAACCAGGCGATTGAGGCCATAAATAGACTGAAAGAGGAGAAAGGGCAGTTAGTTCAAACCATAAACCAGCTGGAGGCCAAAGCCTCCGAGTTGGAGAAAGAGAAAAAGAAATCCAACCAGAAGTATGACCAGTTGCTCGTTGAGAAAGAGAAAACAGAAGAGGAGTTCAAGAAAAAGGAAGCGCAAGCAAAACAGAGAATAGGAGCTATACTGGATAAGCTTTCAATTCTGAACGACGGCTGAGGGAGAATCCGCCCTGTGGGCGGAGGGATAGAAGGGCAGGCCAGTTCCCGAACGGGGTCGGGCTGCTGGACAGCCGGGCATCTAAGGTGGCTTTAGAGAATCGAAAAAAGTCGGTGAGAGTGAATATACTTGGCCAGGACTACCTCATCAAAGGGGATGCCGAGGAGGATTACATCCGAGAGGTGGCAGCCTACCTCGACCAGAAAATGAGGACCGTGGCCGAGGGAATGCCCGCCAGATCACACGCCAAAGTGGCTGTCCTGGCGGCGCTCAACATCGCCGACGAGCTGTTCAAAGAGCGAGAAGAGAGCGAGAGAAAAGCGAGCGAAATCGAAGAGAAATTACTTTCTCTGAGTCGAAATATTGAGAAAAGCCTCACTTTAGAGGAACCCGCTTAAAAGCTCTAAGCCCACCTGTCCGGCAGAGTCCCGGTGACCAGCCCGGGCCCGCAGAAACCTCCCCCGATTGTCTCAAACCTCGGTTCTATCCCTCACCCGTCGCCGGGAGGATAAGATGGAAATAACAATAGCAATTGCGGCGACCGCATTTGTGATCGCGTTTCTTCTTGGCTTGGCCATCAGGGGAAAAATCGGAGCCTCCAAGCTCGCCAAGGCGGAGGAGCTTGCCGCCAAGATCATAAAGGAGGCTGAAAAGGAGGCTCAGATCAAAAAGAAGGAGGCCCTCCTGGAGGCCAAAGATGAGTGGTATAAAGCCAAGGCCAATATAGAACGTGAGCTCCAGAGCAAACGACAGGAATTCCAAAAGACGGAGAAACGGCTTCAAAATCGGGAGAGCAGCCTCGACCGCAAAGTCGACATCCTCAACAAAAAGGAGCGGGAGACCCTCTCCAGGGAGAAACACCTCAAAAACTGGGAGAGGAACTTGAGGACTCGGGATGCGGAGCTGGAGCGACTACTGAGCGAAGAGAATCAGCAGTTGGAGAGAATTTCCGGCATGACCCCGGAGGAGGCGAAAAACCTGCTTCTGCAGAACTTGGAAAGTCAAGCCCGGCAGCAAGCCGCCCAGATGATCAAGGACATAAAGGACAAGGCCTTAGAGACCGCCGAGAAGGAAGCCAAAAACATCGTCATCTCTGCCATCCAGAGGTGCGCCGCCGACCACACCGTCGAATCCACAGTCTCGGTGGTGAATCTGCCCTCGGACGAGATGAAGGGGCGGATCATCGGTCGGGAAGGGAGAAACATCCGCAGCTTCGAGACCGCCACCGGCATAGACGTCATCGTCGACGATACTCCGGAGGCGGTGATTCTATCCGGATACGACCCCATCAGGAGGGAGGTCGCCCGCATGGCGCTGGAGAAGCTGATAGTTGACGGTCGCATTCATCCCGCCCGGATAGAAGAGGTGGTGGCCAAAGCCGAAAAGGAGATGGAGGTGATCATTCGGGAGACCGGGGAGCAGGCCTGTTTCGACGTCGGCATTCACGGGGTCCACCCGGAATTGGTGAAGCTTCTGGGGAAATTGAACTTCCGCTCCAGCTACGGTCAGAACGTCCTTCAGCACAGCAAAGAGGTCGCCTTTCTCTCAGGAATCATGGCCGCACAGCTCGGTTTGGACGCCACCCTGGCCAAGAGATCCGGGCTTCTGCACGACATCGGCAAGGCCGTCGACCGCGACACCGAGGGAACCCACACCCAGATTGGAGCCACAAGCGCCCAGAAACACGCGGAGCATCCGATTGTGGTAAATGCCATCGCCAGCCATCATGAGGACACCATCCAGGAGACTCCCTATTCGGTGCTGGTGCAAGCCGCTGATGCCATCTCCGGGGCTCGTCCGGGGGCGCGCCGGGAGACCTTGGAGGGGTATATTAAACGAGTTGAGAAGTTAGAGGGGATGGCGGACTCGTTCAAGGGGGTGGGGAAGGCTTACGCCATTCAGGCCGGCAGGGAGCTGCGGGTGATGGTGGAAGCGGGCCAGATTGATGATTTACGCGCCGGCGAGCTCGCGACCGAAATTGCCAAAAAGATTGAGTCCGAGTTAGAATACCCCGGCCAGATCAAGGTGACCGTAATCCGGGAGACCCGGGCGGTGGATTACGCGAAATAAACCGTCTGTCACAGAGGACTATGGAGACCTTGAAGATATTGGAAAGAAAGGAAAATTTAAGCTGGGATTATTGGGATTATGATGAGGAGGCCGATGTCCTTTACATCAGCATAGGAGAACCCCAGGAAGCTCTCGGACAGGATGTTGGTGATGGAGTGATTATTCGGTATAAGGAGAAGACGAAAGAGGTAGTTGGCATCACAATCATCGGTGTCAGGCAAAGAACTCTTGGGGCAATGCGAGGTAAGAGATAGTAAAGATCACAGTGCTGTCAAGGCTTTCGTCCCGACAGTCTTCCGTCAGGTGGTAACACCTGACGGCACAATAGATTCCAGTTAACTGATGAAATTTAAGTCCTGAGGAAGCTAACATGTTAAGCAAATACATTCAGGCAACGATGAGAAAAGCCAAGTATGAGATCCTTACTGATGATAACACATTCTATGGAGAGATTCCAGGGTTCGAGGGTGTTTATGCCAACTCCACCACTCTCGAGGCTTGCCGCGAGGAGTTAGAAGAAGTACTGGAGGAGTGGATTCTCTTCAGGATTTCCGGCAACCTGCCTCTGCCCGTTGTGGAGGGAATCGAGCTGAAGATTAAGGAAGCCGTAATCCGGGAGACCCGGGCGGTGGATTACGCCAAGTAACCTAGGTCTAAAAGAGCATTTGACCTTTGCATTGCATACTGTTACTCTTTGGAGAAAAGAGCAACAGACCTATGATAGAGCTCAAATACTCTCTGGTTATAGAAGCGACCGAAGACCGGGACTTCTTTGGCTTTTATTCTCCGGACTTGGAGGGTTTTACAGGTGTCGGTCATTCCGTAGAGGACTGCATCTACAAAGCCAAATGGGGTATGGAAGAACATATCAATCTACTCAAGGAGAAGGGACTGCCGCTGCCTTCGGAGAATGCAAATCCGACTATCGTGATTCAAAACGAGAAGCGGGTGGAAAAAGCCGTCGAGAAGTCAGACTGATATCTAAACCTGTGAAGCGCAACAGACTTATCCCATGCTGAGACACAGAATTCAGAGAACTGCAATTTCATTGGAGGTAGGTAGATGATAAGAAACTATACCGCAAAATATACTAAAATACCGTCCGGCTACTTGGGACAGTTGGTGGAGTGGCCGGAGGTCGTGACCGAGGGAAAAACCTTGGAAGAGTGCAGGCAAATGCTTAAAGATGCTTTACAGGAGATGGTTCTGGCGTATCGACAACACGGCAAGGAAATCCCCGTTGGTGGCAGTCTCTTAGAGCAGATGCCGGTGGAGGTATAAATCTTAGGTCAAACAATGTAAACGTAGAGGCAAAGTACCATGATTACCTTTAAAGAAAAGTATGTGATAAACGAAAAAGGGGAGAAAGTCAGCGTGCTTCTCGACCTGAAGGATTACCAGAGGATTCTTGAGGAGCTGGAGGAATTGGAGTCCATTCGAGCCTATGATACTGCCAAGGCTTCTGGTGAGAAACCTCTCCCTTTCGAACAGGCTGTAAAAGAGATTGAAAAAGAAAAGCAATGACTTACTCGCTTTTCATACTGCCACGCGCTCAAAAGGAGTTGGGAAAGCTGCCAACTGGAGCTTACAAGCGGGTGAGGGAAGCTGTATATCGACTGGGTGAGGATCCCAGGCCGAAAGATAGCAGAAAATTAACAGGACGTGAAGGATGGCGAATTCGAGTCGGAGAATATCGGGTCATTTACGAAGTGGATGAGAAAGAGGAAACCGTCTTGGTTCTTCACGTGGGTCACAGGCGGGACGTGTATCGGTAGGAGAAAGGAATTTAAACATCTAGCCGGATGACAAGATTAAGTAAGCTAGTCCCGGCCAGCGAGGAAAAATGACGCTGCGGAGCCAGCGGCAAAGTGAAAGATGCGAATATGGATGTTAAGACAATAGTGGGGATTATTGTGGCTGTGGGCGCCGTTGCTGGAGGTATTTGGAAAGTACTCGACTTGACTTCGAAAACCCATGCTTTTTTGAAGAAGAAGCACCTCAGGAAGCCCGAAAAGAAAATCCTTGTGATGGCTGAGCACAATGAAGGTCGAATTTGGGTCTTAGAAACAGACCAAACCGGCAACTTTGTTAAGATCGGCCGCAATAGTCTAGATGACTCGGGAAACCCCGCGGTTCGGCAGACTTATTTGGAGGCACTTCAAAGCTTAGAGAAGCGGCGCTTGGTGCTAAAGGAAAGTGAGAATCTGTATTGTCTGACTGGCTCAGGTTTTGAGAAAGCCAAGAAGTCGAGAAAGTCGAAATAAGCCACGTTGAAGATATCCGACTCAGCCCCCCATATTAAAATCCTTTTCATCGGTGATGTCATTGGCAAGCCCGGTCGCTGGGCGCTGTCTCAGATTATGCCCTATCTAGAGAGGGAGAAGCCCTTCGATTTCGCTATCTGCAATGTGGAGAATGCCGCCGGAGGTTTCGGCCTCACCGAGGAGATCGCCAGCACTATCTTTTCTTATGGTATCAATTGTTTCACCAGCGGTAATCACCTCTGGGACCGCAAGGAATCACACAACTACTTAGCGAGGGAAGAGAATCTCCTACGTCCAGCCAATTACCCCCCTGCGGTTCCCGGCTTCGGCTCCAAGGTGTTCACCTTAGAGTCGGGGAGAAAAATCGGGGTCTTGAATCTGCAAGGACGGGTCTATATGAAGCCGCTGGACTGCCCCTTCACCGTCGCACGCAAGGAGGTTGAGCTCCTCCGCAAGGAGACCAACATCATCATCGTCGATTTTCACGCCGAGGCCACCTCCGAAAAGCAGGCCATGGGCTGGTATCTGGACAGCCAGGTCTCCGCGGTCATCGGGACTCACACCCACGTTCAATCGGCCGACGAGAAAATCCTGCCCGGAGGAAGTGCCTTCATCACCGACGCCGGCATGACCGGCCCACATGAATCGGTCATCGGCATGGAGAAGGATGTCGCCCTATATCGCTTCCTCACCGGTCTCCATAAACGCTTCCCCGTCGCCGAGGGGGAGGTTAAATTCTGCGGCGCGATGATAACGGTGAACAGCTTGAGCGGTAAAGCCACCAATATCGAACGGCTCAGAATCGACCTGCCGATGAGGAGATAGCTTATGCCGGCAACGGTCATCGATGGCAAAAAAATCGCCGAGGGAATAAGGACCGAACTGAAGGGGAAGGTCGACAGCTATCGATCTAAGGGCATAATCCCCGGTTTGGCAGCCGTCCTGGTGGGCGAAAACCCCGCCTCCAGGATATACGTTAATATGAAAGCCAAGGCCTGCCAGAAATTGGGCATCCATTCCGAGGTTATAAAGTTCCCGGAAGACACCTCCCAATCGGAGCTGATCGACAAGGTTGAAGAGTTAAATGATCGAGACGATATTCACGGCATCCTGGTCCAATTCCCACTCCCGAAGGAGATGGACGAATTCGAGGTCAACCTCAAAATCGACCCCGGAAAGGATGTGGATGGCTTCCACCCCGAAAATATCGGTCGGCTGCTGATCGGCAAGCCCACCTTTTTGCCAGCGACCCCCTTAGGGATAATCGAGCTTCTGAATCGCTCCGGCAACCCTCCGGAGGGGAAACATGTCGTCATCCTGGGAAGGGGCAACATCGTCGGCAGACCTTTAGCGGTCATGTTAGCACAGAAGCAGAAAGGTGCCAATGCCACCGTGACTCTCTGTCACACCGGAACGAAAGATTTGAGCTCCTTCACCAAAATTGCGGATATACTCATCTGTGCCATGGGTGTTCCCGAAATGATAGGGGGCGATATGATCAAGCCCGGAGCGGTGCTTGTCGATGTCGGTACTAATCGGGTTCCGGATCCGGGGAGCGAAAAAGGCTACCGCCTGACTGGGGATGTCGATTTCGACTCCGTCTATCCGGTCGCCGGCGCCGTGACTCCAGTTCCGGGTGGCGTGGGTCCCATGACCATCGCCATGCTTCTTTCCAACACCGTGAAAGCGGTCGAAACGAAAGTTGGTTAGTGGTGAGTGGTCGTAGCCAAGGTTCTCTCAACCTTGGGATTCTCAGGTGAACGGCAAATGGTCGTAGCCAAGGTTGTCCCAACCTTGGGATTCCAATGAAAAATGGAAACGAAGATATATACCGTTTCGGAGCTGACCAGAGAAATTAAGCTCACCTTAGAGAGCGGCTTCCCCGCAGTCTGGGTGGAGGGGGAAATCTCCAACTACAAGCTGCACTCCTCAGGTCACCGTTATTTCTCCCTGAAGGACTCCGAATCCCAACTGCGATGTGTCCTCTGGAGGTGGCAATCGGGGAGGTTGCCGGCGGAGTTGAAGGACGGGCTGCAAATCATCGCTTTTGGCAATCTGACAGTATTCGAGAGGGCCGGACAGTATCAACTGGTCGTCAGCTCTATTCAACCAGTCGGCATTGGAAGATTAGAAATAGAATTCCAGGAGCTCAAGAGAAAACTGTTCGAAGAGGGCCTCTTCTCCGAAGAGTTCAAAAAACCCCTTCCCGGATATCCTGAAAAAATCGGGGTTGTGACCTCCCCAACCGGCGCTGCCATAAGGGATATTGTGAGCATCATCCAGAGGCGATTCCCGCCGGTAGAGATAATCCTGCGACCGACACTGGTTCAGGGGGAAGGTGCGGCTGAAGACATCGTCTCCGCAATCGAGGAGTTAAACGAATGCGGTGAGGTCGATTTGATAATTGTCGGACGTGGCGGTGGTTCCATTGAAGACCTCTGGGCTTTTAACGAGGAGAAAGTAGCGCGGGCAATCTTCTCTTCAGAGATTCCAATAGTCTCTGCAGTAGGACACGAGATCGATTTCACCATCAGTGATTTTGCCAGTGACCTCCGCGCTCCCACTCCTTCGGCAGCGGCTGAACTTGCGGTCCCGGACAGAGCCGAACTTGTGCGAAACATTGTTGACTTGCACGCAAGTATGGCCAATCTTATGCAAGGACAGTTGGCCGAACTTGGGCAACGTCTCGACTATCTGAGAGAAAGCTACGGTTTCCGGCGCTTCTTGGAGATGTTGGATTCCAGGCAACGGCAGCTGATGAACTTACAGGAAAGCCTAAGTGCCGCCTTCGGAAGGGTCATCCAGGATAAGAGAAATCGCCTGATGATGAGTTCGGAGAAGTTGTCTGCTCTCTCGCCGAGAGCGATTCTGGAGCGCGGCTATTCCATATGTTTCAAACTCCCGGAAAGGGAGGTGGTAAAGGATGTCTCTCAGCTTTCGCCCAAAGACCGTCTGGACATCCTGCTCCACCGCGGGGGAGCTTTGGCCTCGGTTGAGGAGTTGAGAAAAGCGGCCGCAGACCCTCCGGAGTCAGGCCGGGCAACTCCGCCGGAGAGCAAAAGCAAGTGAGGTCTAGCAAGGATGGCAAAAGCTAAGAAATTGTACTACTCTATCAGCGAGGTGGCGGAGCTAGCCAAGCTGGAGCCGCACGTTTTGCGTTTCTGGGAGAAGGAGTTCCCCCAGCTGAAACCCAAGAAGAGCCGCGGCGGCAACCGCACCTATCAGCCTAAAGACATCCAGACCATTTACCGCATCAAGCAGCTTCTGTATGAGAAGGGCTTCACCATCGAGGGGGCTCGCAGCCAGCTGAAAGATGCGTCTAAGGAAGAAAAGGCAGAGCTAACTGCAAAAGGTCTTATAGAGCAGCTCAAAGAGGAACTAAAGGAGCTTTTGGGACTTTTCTCTTGAGGTTTTGATCCCGATAGAGTATCTTGTAAACAAGGTCGGGGCGTGGCGCAGTCTGGTTAGCGCACTTGCTTGGGGTGCAAGGGGTCGGCCGTTCAAATCGGCTCGCCCCGACCATTTCTTTTTTGACCGGCCGTGAGCCCTTGCCAGTAGCGGATTTCCCAGAAGGGCTTAAAGCAATTGTGACCAAATTGTCACTATCGCACGCTCACCTCTCAAGAACATAGGGAGAAAAAAAGCCGCCGGAGAGTGACTCCGACGGCTCTTCAGTGCCCCTCTCGAGATCTCACCTCAAAAGCGTCATCCTTTTCACCTCAGTGAAGTCTCCGGCGGTCAACTTGTAGAAATAGAGGCCGGAAGAGACCTCCGAGGCATCCCAGGTGACAGACTCGTATCCAGCCTCCTGCTGGCCGTCAACCACCGTTGCCACCTTCTGCCCGAAGAGGTTGTAGATCTCCAGCTTCACGTGGGTGTCGGTGGGGAGCTCGTAGCTGATGAGGGTGCTAGCGTTGAACGGATTGGGGTAATTGCTGAGAAGCGCGAACTCGGAGGGAAGATCTGCCAAATCGCCTTCCAGGAAGGAGCCGGTGAGGACCCAGCCCCCTTGGCTTGATCCAACACCCTCAACAACCTCTATCTGGAAGAAGGAACTATCCATCACCGTGGAGGGGTAATCCCCGCAATAAGCGATGTAGTTGTAGAATCCCAGAGGCGCCAGATTAGGGACGTGCTGATTGAAGTCGGCAGTGCGGGTCTCAAGAGGATCAAGCTCTACGTCATTCCGCATCTTGAATGGACCGTAGGTTTCCTTTTGCGGGCCAACAGCCATAGTCCAGCCGTCACTAACCTGGGGATCCTCAGTGTTGTTGGTCAGGCTTCCCGTAAAGTCGAAGCTACCACCTTGAGGGACTATCACTGGAGGATCATCAGGCAGTATCTCGATGGTGACATCGGGTTGCGGGGCTTCGCCAGCAAGCTTTAATAGCCAGACATCGGACCAACCTGCACCGAAGGAGTAGGTATAGCCAGCAACGATATAGCCGCCGTCGTCCGTCTGCTGAACGTACCAGCCATAGTCATCGTCACTGCCACCGTATATGCGAGTCCAGAGGCTATCGCCGTTGGCATCAGTCTTGATCAGCCAGACATCGGCCATGCCTGCACCGAATGAACCGGTCTTACCCGTGATGATGTATCCGCCGTCGGTTGTCTGTCGGACGGATTGACCCCAGTCAACGTCACTCCCTCCATAGGTGTGAGTCCACAGGGTGTCACCGTTGGTGTCGGTCTTGAGCAGCCAGACATCATACCTACCTGCACCGAAGGAAAACGTCTCGCCAGCAACGATATACCCGCCGTCAGTGGTTTGCTGGACCGAATAGGCGGCGTCACTGCTACTCCCTCCATAGGTGTGAGTCCAGAGGGTGTCACCGTCGGCGTCGGTCTTCAGGAGCCAGACATCGTCACTACCTGCTCCGAAGGACATTGTATGGCCAGCGATGATGTATCCGCCGTCGGTTGTCTGTCGGACGGATCGACCCCAGTCAATGCTGCTGCCTCCATAGGTGTGAGTCCACAGGGTATCGCCGTTGGCATCAGTCTTGATCAGCCAGAGATCGGACAATCCTGCCCCGAAAGACCAGGTATAACCTGCAACGATATACCCGCCGTCAGTGGTTTGCTGGACCGAATAGGCGGCGTCACTGCTACTCCCTCCATAGGTGTGAGTCCAGAGGGTGTCACCGTCGGCGTCGGTCTTCAGGAGCCAGACATCGTGGATACCCGCTCCGAACGACATTGTATAGCCAGCAACGATATACCCGCCGTCGGAGGTCTGCTGGACGGAGTAGCCATAGTCAATGCTGCTGCCTCCGTATATGCGAGTCCAGAGGGTGTCGCCGTTGGTGTCGGTCTTGAGCAGCCAGACATCCTCATAACCTGCACCGAAGGAACGGGTGCTGCCCGTGATGATGTATCCACCGTCGGTGATCTGCTGGACCGAATAGGCGACGTCACGGTCACTGCCTCCGTATATGCGAGTCCACAGGGTATCACCTGGGTCGGCAATGGCTGTCGACACCAAGAAGAGACCCAACAGCACTGTCAGAAAGATTGACTTTTTCATCTCTCTCTTACCTTCCTTTTCTCCCGCCTGAAGCGGGAGGTTTAGTTAACGGGTTTCGGTTTCTTCAATGAGCAACATCCCTGTAAGTTTATCCGCATAGGGGACCGCCTCCTTAAACTTCTAAGATATGGTAGTCTTCAGCCTGTTCCCATAATGTGTCGAATAGTGTCCTCAAGCCGTCCGCCAGGTCGCGATGTTCAACGATTTGCGTGGTGAGTGAGGTCAGCTTGGAAACGGGGTCTGCCAGTGCGAGGATAACAACTCTCCTGTCGACGATAACCATCTTCATGGGAAGTTTCTTCATCACTCTTGCCTCTTCACCGGCCTTGACAGCTTCATCTATATCCTTGAAGCGCCATTCCATTTCTTCCTTGTCCCTTGGGATCTCATAGATGTTTCTGACCCTTACTCCCCGCCGGAGGGCCTTCTTCTCTGGCTCTGCTTGCTCTTCAATCCTTTTCCTGGGGCCGGAAAAGGGCGGTTTCGTGCAGGCTAATATCTCCTCTTTGGCTTCACTGAGCAGTTGCATAAACCTCTTGTGGATCAGATAAGGGTCTTTTATGATTTCAATGTAGTCCAGAGGGTCAGTTTGCTTCTGGCTTTTCTCGTAGTCCGGTTGCAGGTGTGTCATTACGTGTCTGATGTCTGCCTCTGCAGCCTTCTTCCTCTGTAACATCTCTTTTTCCTTTTCTTTGAGAGCCGTGCTCTGATCCCGCTTTAATTTCTGCAGCTCACTTTCTGTTTCTTCATCAAGCTTCGTAAGGAATCTCTCGCGGAGTAAGTCGGGAGGAGAAGCACTATACCTTTTCGTGTTCCCTGGTCTGGAGACACAGATTCCCTTTGACATCATTTTCTCGAGGGCGTCATAGGCATTTGACCGGGGCACCCCGGCTATAGTAGAAATCTCCGGCACCGTCAAGGTGCCTCTTTGTAGAAGGGCCAGGTAGCATTTAGTTTCGTATGGGGTTAATCCAAGGCTTT
>Ga0209979_1001589_pt1 | contig 24310 bp, 18 predicted proteins | sample AnhtaG_FD_183114 | JGI IMG/M metagenome (GOLD analysis project Ga0209979, IMG submission 183114) | Deep subsurface microbial communities from Anholt, Denmark to uncover new lineages of life (NeLLi) - Anholt_01485 metaG (SPAdes) (version 2) | ecosystem: Environmental > Aquatic > Marine > Oceanic...
TATGAGGCAAGACGACATCAGGGTTTTGCTCGTAGAACAAGGCCACGGCCCGGCTGACGCAGGTGGCAGAGTGCAGCCCCGTGAGCAGGCCGACGGTGGAAAACGGGAGCACACCACCCTGGTCATACGCTTCTTTCAGGATGCGGGCGGCTATCCTGGGCCTCAGTTCTCGCAGTTTGGCTCCATCGGCCAGTTCCTGCAGTTCCTCAGGCGTGATGAGGTTGATGATCACCGGCACCAGCTTGCATTCTTCCATGCGCTTACCGTAGCCGAACTTCTCGTTCTTATCCACGGCCAGCACCAAGGTCTGATAGGAGCGGAACCGTCTCTGGAGCGGGGCGTACTGCTCGATGATAGCCAGGAAGCGCTGGATCAGCACGTCGGCGACAACGCCCATGTTCTCGAAGCCGAAGTTGGTCATCAACTCCCGCTTGAGCACCGCTTCCAGGGTTTGCATGCACAGGGGACCATACACAGCCTTCTTGTGCAGGCGGCCAAATCTTTTCATGCCCGCACCCCCTTTTTGGCCAGGTCAGCGTCGATGCTGGCTTCGTAGAACCGAAGTTTGCGTTCCAGATGCTCTTTCCAAAAGGGAGAGGCACTGAGCTCGGCGTAGTGTTCCAGGTGCTTCTCGACCACCCCTTTGGCCAGGCCCGTCAGGTGGCGGATCCCTTCCACCGTGTAACCCTGCCGATGGGCGACACAAATGCGCAAGAAGTCCTTGATGTACCCTTCCACCCGGCCCAGGGTGTGGTTGAGACGTTGGGCAATCTCCGTTTCGGTATAGTTCAGCAGGAACAGCTTGACGATGGGACGGTGATGCGAGATGGTCGCACTGGCGTCGGTGTAGGTGGCCCGGGTGACGATGGTCTTGCCCTCGACCCGCAGCTCTTGGATGTATTGGCCGATGGTCTTGCGGTCGGCAAAGAGGAGCCGGGACAGGTCCTCATAGGTCAAGGGGCCACCCTGGGCATCGGCTTCCTCGGTGATGCGATGCAGGATGCGCTTCTTGAGCTCCTTCAGGCTATGACGTTGTTGAAAGGCGATGTCGCTCTTGGCAAACATCGTCAGGCGAAGCATCACGTACTGACAGTCCTTGAGAGCCTTCCCAGCTGGCTCGTCGGCCTTCACCGCCGGATAGAGGATCTGGCCCTCAGCCAACTGGGAAGAACCGTTCAGTTGATGAGAGAGAAGTTGGAGATCATCGCTCAGCGCCTCAGCCACGACAGGGCTGAAATCGTATCGCCGCCGCAGATGATTGGTCACCAACGTCGCCGATGACTTCTCTTGGAGCCGGTCGGCCGGCAATCGTGTTTTCATGGGCTACACCTCCTGTACTCTCGGTGGGGATTATTATACCATACCTCACCCCCCGCGCTTTTGAGTACGGGGTGCAGACCCCAATCATGGATTTGTCTCCGGGGGCCAATTCCTCTTGGCTCATGGCAAATTCTCCTTCCTCGTGGGGGATTTCGACTCTTTCTCCTGACATATTCTCGTTACAACTTGTGGTCTTCGAAAGTTGTCCAGAGCCAGTAAATAAACCTTCTCCAGCATCGCCACCGACCGCTCCCAGGTGTATTTGTCCTCCCAGCCACCGGGCATTGCGGGCTAACCGTTGCCGTAGACCAGCTTACGGCTTCTTTGAGCCAGGCATCTTTTCTGCTCGGAAAAGGTTCACGAACATACTAAAGACACCTTTCAAGATTATTGCTCCAAGGATGAACCAATTGAAGAGAAAAAAATAGTCCTGAGCAAGATGCTTTCTATAAAATATCCACATAGCTCGATGAAATTCATAAATTGATCGAAAAGGCTTCTTCCTTGAGGCTGTTCCTCCATAGTGGATAACTTGAGCTTCAGGAGTATAATAAACTTTCCATCCAGCTTTCTTAGCGCGATAGCAATAGTCTAAATCTTCACCATACATGAAGTAGTCTTCATCAAGCAATCCGATTTTATCCATAACTTCACGACGAACCAGCAAGCATGATCCAGAAACGGCATCAACCTCATGAGCTACATTTTCATTCTGATATGTCATCAAATACTTGCTAAATAACTTATGATGCGGAAAAAGCTCTGACAAGCCTGAAAAATAGCAGAACATGGCCCAAGGAGTTGGAAATCCCCTGCGGCATTGGCCCTGTAGCGTACGGTCCTTATTTAATACTTTTGGTCCAACGATTGCAACATCAGGGCGAGAATCCATGAATGCAACAAGAGTGTCCAAGGCATTAGGAAGCAGCACAGTGTCAGGATTCAGCCAGAGAATGAATCTCCCTTTGCTAACCTTCAAAGCTTGATTATTAGCCCGACTAAAACCGACATTCTTATCATTTATGATCAGCTTAACCGTAGGAAAATGGTTAGCGACTATCTCGACTGTGCCATCTTGGGAATTGTTGTCAACAAGAATAATCTCCAAGGTGCTTTTCCGCGTATTCTTGCTAACGGATGCAAGGCAATCCCTTACAAAATCCCTTGCCTTATAGGAAACTATACATAGAGACACATCCACCATTGAAAGTCCAGATTCCATCGGATTGCTCCTGGAAGATTTCCACGCTTAACACTATTTATCATTGATGAGGTGTTGGGCCCAAGAGATCGTCCTGAGAGCTTGTCTCACACAGCAACTTTTCGTAAACATCATTATATTTCGCTGCCATGGTCGCCGCAGAGAATTCCTGCAGAATCCGGGCTTGACCAGCCGCTCCCATGTGCGCTGCTAACTCTGGCTCTCGGATTAAATTACCAATGGCGGTAGCAAGAGCCTCAGGACTTTTTAGTGGAACAAGCATCCCCGTGATTCCATCCCGAACTATCTCCGGAATCCCACCAACACGAGTAGCCACGACAGGCTTCGCAGAGGCCATTGCTTCCAGAATAGCGATCGGAACACCCTCGGTGAGGGATGGAAGAACAAAGACATCAAATACAGACATAAGTTGAGGTATATCACTTCTATGGCCCATTAAAAAGACCTTCCCTTCAAGACCTGCTCTAACAATTTGCTCTTCTAATGCTTTTCGCAACGGACCATCACCCGCAATCAAAAACACGCTATTCGGTTGTTGTGATAGGACGTGCGAAGCAGCTTCTATGAGAAATGAAATACCCTTCCGCGGATAGAGGGCACATACTGTCCCCACAACATAGCAGCCCGAGTTTAATCCCAGCTGGGAACGAGCTTTCTCTCTTTCTGTGTTGCCATACTTTACAAAGGGTGCCACTTCTATTCCATTATAGATCACTGGGATGTATGGATGATTTATTTCCTCTTCCTCGATGATGTGTCTTCGTATCTGCTTTGAGACAGCAACCAGCCCATGAGCAAATTGTGCTGAGAATCTGTTTAACCAAGTGGCCGCTGTTGCCACGAAGTCATTGTAATCGTTTCTGAACATGGTCACATGCATGTTGTGGATGGTGGACACGACCACCGGCACGTGTAACATTCTGCCCAACATGCGACCATATAAGTCCGCACGAAAACAGTGTGTGTGTAGAATGTCAACCCTCTCCTCTCGAAGTATTCTTGCTAATCTCGGAATGGCTCGGACATCAAAGAAACCCTCCATCTGCAAATCGATCACCTGAATTCCAACGCCGCGCAACTCGCGCACCATTACTGTATCCGGCTTGTACGTGCTGCAAATGGTGACACGGTACTTAGCTGGATCGAGGTTCTTCACAAGATTGAAGATAACCATAGATGGGCCATTACGTTGAAACCCAGCGATAAGATGAAGGACACCAATCTTGGACATTGACGCCTCGCCAAAAAGCGATAGCTGATTGACCCAGATATAAGGAGCGGAAAATTTACCTACGAAGGTACCAGGTAAGACCAGAAGTAACCGCTAGCAGGATCCATGTTTCCATCTCTGCAAAATCGGATAGGGTCAGGCCAGCAACCAGATAAGAGACCGTACCTGCAAGGATCGATAAGGGAAGCAATCTCGGTAAGTGACCCTTTCGAACCGCAGTCTTCGTTGCTCGCCACAGACTTAGAACCCAATTGAAAAGCAGCCATAGGAAAATCATCAAGCCAAATACTCCCAGCTCCGTCAAGACTTGGAGATAAACGTTATGCAAAAAGGGGTCGATAAGGTTGTATTCTTGGGCAACCGCAGCAACGTTTCCACTTCCCACTCCCAGCAAAACTGCGCCATCAGCTAAGATGTTCGCAGCAGCCCGCCAATATCCTATTCGTCCCACAATAGCGGGATCATCCTCCAGGCTTGTAATGCTCAACAGCCGTCCGTATATGAGGGTGCCAGCTCCACTCAACTGAAGAATCAAAAGAATGGTCACTATCCCACCGCCCACAGCCAATGGGCGTCTTTTTATTACCTTAATTATCTCTCGTCGAGCGCCAATAATCAACACGACAATCCCGACAGAGAACCCGACCCAGACGCTTCTCGAGAAAGAGAAAAGGAGCAAAAGGAGAAGCATGGCCATTGATGCAAATAGGAACAGACGTTGATTTGTCCCTTTAGTCCTCCCCTTGAACCATGGAATCATGCCTACGCCTATGAACAGGCAAGCATTTGCCCAGAGTGCTACGGCGTTAATGGTGCCGGCAAATGTGAGGTAGCCTATATTCCTTAGATCACGGAGAGTAAAAGAAGTAAGTGGGCCACTTGATAAACCAGTGATGACGTCTAACACATCGCTTTTGAATGCAATATCTACCAGAACTCCAAACAGGTACCAACCGCTCAGCATCAATGCCACAGTGCCTAGTTTCATGTACTTCGGAAAGTTAACACACAGCCTATCACTTAAGTAAGCATACAGCAAAACATCACGAGTAAACTTCACGATTTTCAGTAACGCTAAATCCTTAGCTGGTGCCCATACTATTGAGAAAACATTGATTGCCAGGAATAGGTAGATGACAATATCTAATCTACTTCGTATGGGTACAATTTTGGAATGGCCTGATGAAGCAGCTTTTGATATGAACCAAAAGATTACAGTCACTAGTAGTATGCTGTCACTAATTCTCAAGTGGGCCGAGGCAGAAGACAAACCCAAAGAAAACAAAGAGGTAGTTCGAAGCGGGATAGTCAAGAGGACAAGAGCGAACAACGCATCACTTTTGAGGACAAGGAAAGAAATGGCTGCCAGGGCTCCGCCTGTAAATAGGGCTATCTCAGGATTCCATGCAGCAAGTATACCAAGCCCAGTGGCAACGCTTATCCAAAGAATTGCAGACACTGGGGAGCATCCATTATACCATTTAGAATAGTCTACCCTAGATGCCATAGATTCTCCATCCAGAGATACGCCGGCCGACGCAGGGCTCTGTTACCTCGCGCATACGCACCTTCAGCCACTTTCTGCAAGCAGCTTTACCACAGCTGCGAAGCGCCGGTCCCACGAATTCGCCTGTGCCGCCTGCCGCCGCTGCGCCACCAGCCTAGGCTTAGCTTCAGCCAAGGCCTCGCCCACCTGGGCGACAAAGGTATCGGCGTCTAAAGCAATATACATCAGCTCAGCGTACTCCTGGAGATCGACCGGGTTGAAGTTAGTCATCACAACTGGCTTGCCCCGGGCTAGGTACTCGAATAACTTAGTAGGGAAGACATGACCTGTGAATGGTGCAATATGATAGGGAATCAGGCCCACGTCGAAAGCCTCAATGTAGCGCGGGAGCAGACGATGGGGCTGGCTGCCTAGAAAACGTACATTAGGATAGTCCCTTAGCTGGCTGACGTCGGTCTGAATCGGGCCCACCAAGACCAAGACGGCGTCAGGATAAGCCGCTGCCAACCGGGTCAGGAGCGATAGGTCCACCCACTCATGCAGGGAACCTACATACCCGATTAGCTGTGCGGTCGGGCCCGCCTTCACGGCTCGGCGAACTTCGGCTCGGATGCTGTCCTCGGGCAGAGCCTCGAAGAAGAATTCCTCGACGCCCTGGGGCAGATAATGCATCCGGGGGCTCATGGCGCAGAAGTTGGCCAGAGAGGCCCGTGTATCCACCAGCACTAAGTCGCTAATCGCGACCAACTCACGCTCTAGTTGGGCCACGAGAGCAGTGGCCTGCGGATGTTGCGTGTAGCCTGCTGCGCAGTCATACACTACTGTCCGAGGCTCCGTCCAAGTACGGGCCAGGTCCAGATTGTTGTCGCTGGGATAGGTGACCCAGATGATTGTCCGCGCGGCGCTATCAAGGGCCATTTGGCGGCTGATCTGCCATAGTAGCAGGCGGTAATTGAGCTGTCTAACTGGATGGCCGATCTGCAGCGAGTGAAAAGGCACGATCAGGGGCGAGAGAATGCGCCCTTGAAATACATCGGCGGTGTAGCGTGTCCAGGGCCGATGTCGCAAGACGACCGTTGCCAATCGCTGGGCAGCAGCTAACAGCTTGCGCAGCGACCAGCTGTTATAAATACCGGTCGGCTCAACAATTAGGACCTGGCACTGCTGCGCGAAGCGTGTCATCAGGGCGTGGGTCCGCTGCCAGGGGTAATCCCAAGGGATGTTGCTTAAGCAAATGACCGTCATCCGGGAATCCATCAGTTGATCGCTCGCTCGGCCCCCATCCGGAGCCACTTGCAGTACTAAGGCACTGCCTGCATCAGTAACGACTGCCCCAGGCACGAGGCCGACAGATAGACCCAAGAGGCCGGCGGGATTCGATCCAGCCGCAAGGCCGCGTTTTTCTTGATATATGTATCTGAGCCTGTCATCGTCAATGGAATTCACAACCTCTCTCGTGTTGTCCGTTGAGCCATCATGGACCACGATGCTCTCATAGTCTTAATACATCTGAGCCAACACGCTCTCAATGGCTTCGCCAACATAGTCTGCCCGATTATGAGTTGGAATGACCATGCTTACTTTAGGCACGTTTACCAACCCTTCTGGAAATCGTCTATCGCCTTTGTATCTTATGCCAGACTGGACGCATTTTGCTTAACCAAGAAGGGGGCAAATAGGTAGCGAGATAGAAAACCCAAGCTTTAAAGTACAAGGGGAAACTCTTGATAGCCCGGCCAAGCTGTAATCGCGCCCCTTGCATCCGTTCCTGCCTGAGCAATGCCTTTCCCCAGCTGTAATGATACCAAGCCAAGACCTGCTGTTGCTCCCCCCAGACCCTTGCTCTCTGACGGCTTATCTCTGCTGCTTGGCTTATCAACAGTTCTTTTTCCCCTCTTCTTCTCCTCTCGGCGCACTGGCGGGCAAGAGCAGCGTATCGATCCTGCTCCAGTTTACGAGAGACAGAGATGCCATCGGGATTGAATCGCCACTTGTATAAAGGAGCCGCTAAATTCGCCACTTCGTATTGTTCAGCAATCCTCAGCCACAAATCGTAATCCTGGGCACGCTTGAACTCCTGCCGATACCCTCCTACCTTTTCAATGCACTCTCGTCTGAACATCACCGAACCATGGCAGAATCGATTCCCTGACAGCAAAGCTTCTTTTATCTGGACGCTTTCTGTTAGCAAGGGCCTCTCTACTATCGTTTTCTCGTCCGCATCGATTTGAATCACCGACGTTCCAACGAGACCGACTTTAGGATGTTTCTCTAAGAATTCAACTTGCATTTGAAGCCTCTCTGGTAAGGAGATGTCATCGGCATCCATTCTGGCTATATGCTGCCCCCTGGCCATATTAATGGCTTTGTTCAAGGATTGCGTCACTCCCATGTTCGCTTGGTTAATGATCATTAACCTGGGATCAGCATAGCTCTTCAGGATTTCGGAAGTCCTGTCTGTTGAGCCGTCATTGATGATGATGAATTCGAAGTCGGTGAAGCTCTGATTTAAGATGCTATCAATGGCCTCTTTGACGTGCTTTTCAGCATTATAGACGCTCATAATAACACTTATTTTAGGAGGTTTACCTTTCTTCGATGCCTTAGACCTATAAATATCAAACTGTGCCTGGGCTGTGACTCTTTCCTGGGGGATCTTTCTGCAAGGATTCCCACCATAAAATTGATCCACTAATTGGTCATGCCCTTTTAGATAGACCAGCCCTCGATCATCTATGTATTCATACAAGTTATTCTCCAGCACATACTCATACAATTCGCTTCTCGGAATACCCACAAAGACGTTGACCCAAGTAGTCGTTGGTTTTATCTTCTTAGCAAAATAGATTGTTTGGGCACGCTCTTCTTCTGTCTCCGTAGGGATGCCAACTATGAAACTGGCCGCCGTCTTCATGCCAATCTGGTGGCACCACTTGAAAACTCTTTCGGTCTGCTCGATAGTGATTCCCTTCTTCATGAAATCGAGTAAGCGCTGGCTCCCACTTTCAACACCGAGATAATAAGCTCGGCACCCAGCACGATACATGAGCTTTATTAAATCATAATCATCAAGAGTATCAATCCTCGTCTCACAAACCCATTTTATCTTGATCCCTTTTCTCAAGAGCAACTCGCAAAAATCTATAACTCGTTTTTTCTTTAAAGTGAAATTGTCTTCCCTAAAGTAAATGCCCCTTGCTCCATAGGTTTTAATGAGATATTCAATATCACTTACCATGCGCTCAGGGCTAAAGTAAGTATATCGTTTGCCCCAGATAGAATCAACGGAACAAAACGTGCAATTGAAAGGGCACCCTCGACTGGTATTCATGACGAAAACCGGTCTATCTCTAAACCACTGTACGGAATCATCATAGGGCAAAGGAGCAAAATAATCCCAAGCAGGCATAGGGAGGGAATCTAAATCTCTTATCCGTTCAGCTCTTACGACACGCCCTGTGTTCCCTTCTAAAATGTCGATTATTGCTCTCTCCCCTTCTCCTTGCACTATGTAATCCACAAAGTCAGGTATAGTTTCTAAAGCAACGGCGGTGTGGGGGCCACCTACCATTATCTTTCCCCTCCATTCCCCTTTTTCTCTCATTTGCTGCAATTTGTGGAACATGCGAAGCGTGTCACGATAACAAATGGTGTTGGCATATATCCCCACGTAGTCGATCCTGTTTCTAACTAAATAGTCGGTCTGCAAAAAATCGCTGGGGTTAAGATAGCTGTCTATGAAGAAAACTCGATGCCCAGCCTTGCAAAGCACGGATATCAGAAAACCTATTCCAAGTGGTGGTCTCTTTTCATCCGTGGAGAAAGGTGACATATCAAGTGCTGCTGTGGTGCAAAGCAAGATGTTCATTTTTACCTTCTCGCTCTCCTTTTTACCTGCCCTAAAAGCTCTACTGTCCCCTCTCCTAACAATGACAGCACGAACCAATACCATCCTTGCTTCTCGAAAGGGTTGCTAATAACGGAGAGGAAAAAATGAAATCTGGCACGATGAAATCTGTGTAGGTTAAAATAAATTCGCCCTGATAAAAGCTTGTGACAATGATAACCTTTTAATTTATTGCAAACTATTGACAAAAGGCTGCGCTCTGGTAATGCCATAAGTGAAGCATCCATGACCTGCTGTTCTTTGCAGGCAATGAAAAAGAGATATGGACTCACTATATTATCCATTCTAATTATCTTTACATGCGTGAAAAATGTCCGAAGCAACTGACGAAGATTATCCTCCGCATATACATATAGATGATGAGGGTTAATAGATCTAAAATAATCGGCAAACTTCTCTTGTAAGCAATTGGGGGTGCTCCCCAAAAATACCCCAGTCGGCTTCAAAACTCGAGAACATTCTTTAATACACCCCATTCCATTAGCTTTGGGAAAATGCTCCACTGACTCAAAGGCACATACTATATCAAAAGAATTATTCTTAAATCCTAGGTTGAGGGAATCCATTACACTAAAAGTTAGATTCTCGCGCCGATATCTTTGCCTTGCATAGTCAATTGCCTCATGTGAAATATCCACCCCCACAACCCTCTCAGCAGTTTCGGAAAAAAGATACGTCCCCCATCCAACTCCACAGCATGTGTCGAGAAGACTTCGCCCTTTAACAAGCGGCTTAGCAAGATTATGTCTCTCTACTAACAATCCGTAATAGGGGCCTTTCCGATACTCCTCGTCCTCCGGCATAGCTCTTTCATATGCTATATGTGTTTTTATTCTCTCTTTTGGCTGTAGGCTGATGTTATGATACACGTTCTTGTTTCTTCCCAACTATCGTATATCCTAGAGTATCAAGATCCCAATAATGAACATTGTCCATAGCCTTTGAGAGTATGGAGATTATAACAATTAATATCTTTGCACACACCCTACCAGCTATTCCTAGCCTCGGAGCATTGAACTGAATGTAAAAGCAACTCAATTGTCCCACAGTTAGCCAAAAACCTCCCTGAGATTTAAGATATTCAATAGCAAATCCATTATTTTCTAGCAGAAATTTGAGACCATATTTAGTGAAACGATAGTAATCGTGCGGTTCACCATGTATTCGGCCAGTTTGTGGCGCTGTTAGAATTAAGTATCCTCCTTCTTTTAAAACGTAGTTTATCTCAGCTATCATTTTCTCTGGGTCTGGAACATGCTCAAGGACTTGTGTAGACAAAGCAGTATCAAAGCATTCTTGACGAAATGGTAAATTTAGAGCACCGGCTACTACATCCACATCCTTTTCCCCCCTAGTCAAATCAACTCCTATATATTCATTAACATTTACAAAACATTTCCTGTATGGTTTCGAGCCACATCCTATATCTAATAGCCTTCCAGTTGCGTAGATAGAGCATTTACGCATTTCATCATTTATTAACTGAGTGATCAATCTACCTTCATAAAAGTAAGGCAGTGCCTCCAAAGTTCTCAAATACGTTTTGATGTCCATCATGATTGCCTTTGCTAAACGGCTCAGCCACGCAGCCACGAAAGAATCACGGTGTAGGAATTCAGAATTAAAGTGATAAAAGCTTGTAATGAAAAGCAGATAAGCTATTAATGCGATCGTAACAATAAAAATGAAGCTCACGCAATTGATTTCCATTAAAGCCTTCGAAAGCAAGATGACCAAACACATAACAACAGTACCAAAAATTGGGAGGAAAACAAGTTCTAAATAATCTCTTAAAGCTATCTTTGCTATTTGCATTGTCTTGACAACCCAGAGCAAAATAGGGGCGGAACACCCTAGAGTAACTGATAAGGCCGTTCCAGTTATACCCCAAAAGAGAGTTAAAGGATATATGCTTACCGCCATAACCGATAATCTAGCGAGAGTCATCTTGAAAACAAGATCAGGTTTACCCACACCAGAAAATAATGACCCTCCAGTGCCAATTATAGCTCTGATCATTCCGCCTATAATTAAGACTCTTAGGACTGATACCATAGGCATCCATTTATCCCCTAAAAATATCCTCGTAAATTCAGGAGCTAGCATGAATATTCCACCTGCCAGTGGTATAGAAATTAAGCTAGTTACATTTAGGACTCTTAGAAATCCCTCTCTTAACTTAGAAGTTTTATCCTGTAACTTCGAGTAGGCTGGGAAGCTCACTTGAGCAATAACGTGCACGAGCTCAGTAGTAGGCAAGTTTCCTACTCTGTAAGCCATTTGATAAAAGCCGAGAGCTACTACACCAAGCAACTTTCCCATGAAGATATCATCACCTTGAGTGACTAGGAAAAAAAGCACACTCGACCCAAATACCCACCGTCCGAAGCCATACAACTCCTTCGCCCTCCCTGCCTCAAACCGCACCTGCGGGCGATAGGGATGGACCATGTAGGACATTACAAACCGCACAAAGTTCCCCGCCAAAAGCCCAAATACCAGCGCCCAGACGCTCTGTAATAAAAGGGCTGCCGTGATCGCCACAACCAAGTCGGCCACGGTGCCGCTCAATTGGTAAACGAACTGCTTGTTAAACTCCAACTCCTTCTGAAAATAGACCACCCCAATGTTGGTCAGGCCATTCAGCAGCATGGAGATGCCGATGACCCGCATGATGGGCGTGGCCGCCGGGGTGTTGAAGAAGAGGGCGATGTAAGGGGCAGCAAGGTAAAGGACGGCGAAGAGGACAAGGCCCCGCAGCGCGGAAACGGTCCAACCGGTGTCCAGATAATCCCTGATGTCCTCTTTCTTCTGGATCAACGCAGCTTGGAAGCCCGTTTGGGAGAAGGTCTCCAGCGCGGACATGGCCAACAGGGCAATCCCCATCAGCCCGAAATCGCCTGGGGCCAGGACCCGAGCCACGACGATGGTGCGCATGAGGGTTAGAGCTCTGCTAGCGATCCGCAGGCCGAAGACCCAAATCCCGCCTCTCACCACCCGTTGGGATAGTGTCTGGTTAGGTCCAAAGAGCTGTTTAATTGCTTCAGCGCTTCGCAAATGTTCAGGACTCCTTACACAATTGGCTTGGCCTAGCAAACTTACACTATACCTGCACGCATGGATGGAAGGCTCGCCTGCACAGCGCGAGCCCAATCATTTGCTCGACAGAAATTCAACACCTCAATACCCTTGACTCCGATCTGCCACGACCGACACTCACATCAATCTGGTTGCATGTTGGAGACTGCTTCATCCCCGCTCGTCCCCCACTGGACCCGCAGCGCCTGGTTCCGATCATACCCCACCCCAGACTTCAGCACATACCAATACCCGTTGCTAGGCCGCCACACCGCCATGTCCACCTTCCCATCACCGTCGTAGTCGGCAGGCATCACCTCATCCCCGCTCGTCCCCCACTGCACCCGCAGCGCCTGGTTCCGATCATACCCCACCCCAGACTTCAGCACATACCAATACCCGTTGCTAGGCCGCCACACCGCCATGTCCACCTTCCCATCACCGTCGTAGTCGGCAGGCATCACCTCATCCCCGCTCGTCCCCCACTGCACCCGCAGCGCCTGGTTCCGATCATACCCCACCCCAGACTTCAGCACATACCAATACCCCTTGCTAGGCCGCCACACCGCCATGTCCGTCACTCCATCACCGTCGTAGTCGGCAGGGATTGGCCTAGCATCGACAGAGAACGAACCCGAGCCGGAGAAGGTCTCGCCGTATGAGATGCTACTGATGCTGACGGATGCGCTGTAGGTACCGACGCTACCCGCCAGCAGCTTCCAGGAAGCCACTGCGCTGCCGCCAGCGGGGATGGTGCCCACACTCTGGGGGTCTGCACCGGAGACCAGGGTCAGCCCTGCACCGAGGCTTAGATCAACGGAGACGTTATGGGCGGCCACGTCGCCGGTGTTGTTGATCCAGACGTACACCCAGCCTGGAGCCCCTACTGGGATGTAGTGGGTGCTACCCACGCTGAACGCCGGACCGGTGGCAGCAGAGAAGTTCTCCTCGGTGGCCAGGGCGTAGCTCTCGGTGGTCGCCCCGGCGAAGGAGGTAGAATAGGCATCGACCTTGACCACCACGGGGTAGCTGCCGTCGGCCTTCACCTGTTCCACATTGTCGATAATGCTTAGTGAACTATCAATGTAGGCATTGGTGTCCTCGCGGTAGAGGCGAAGATCTAAGTCGCTCAGAGCGTAGTAGGTGCTGGGATAGCTGGCGCCGGCGTAGACCGCCCGCCGGTCCCAGACCAGGGTGGCAGTATCGCCGTTGTAGGCATAGCCTTTGTAAAGCTTGAAGGCGGGCGAGGGCGCGATGGAAGTCTTGAACCAGTCGCCCCTGTGGTAGTAGGCATGGTCGAGGTCGATGTATCCCCAGCCGTAGGTGCTGTCCCAGTCGGTGGTGCCCCAGTCGGTGGCGGTGTTAATCAGGATGGCTTTCTGGACCATCGGTCTCTTCCCGTGGTAGTCCACCATCAACAAGTTGGACCCCGCCACGTGGGGCGCTGCCATGCTGGTGCCTGAGTAGGATATGAAGTCGGGGGTTGTCTCCCAGCTGTTGTCGCAGGAGAGGATATACCTTCCCGGTGCGGTGATGTCCGGCTTCTTGCGGCCGCCAGCGGTGGGTCCTCGGCTGCTGCTGTTCCAGATGGTGTCGTCGCTCCTGCTCGTCGTGTTCTTGTCATCCATGGCGGCCACGCACATGACGTTATAGGCGATGGATGGCGAGCCTAGGGTATATGCGCTGGGCCCGTCGTTCCCCGCCGAGATGGTCGAGGGTATGCCCAGGTCATCAACCACCGCATCCCAAAAGAGGGCGTAGGCAGTATCGTCGCTGCTGGTAGAGCCCCCATAGCTGAGGTTGAGCGTATCGGCGTAGTCACCACAGGTATTGTTGACCACAGCCCAGTCCACGCAGGCCATGCCGTCGGACCAGTACATGTAAGCATACCCACCGTCGCTGCCGTTGTCGTCGAAGCCAGCCTTGCAGTTGAAGACCATGTGGAGCCCGTAGGCCACCCCCCTGTAAGTGCTGTTCGTGCTGGCCACGATGCCCGCCACGTGGGTGCCATGTCCGTTGACGTCGTCCACCGTGGGATCGTTACCAGGCATCCCCGGCTGAATTGAATCAGCTGTGGTCAAACACCTCTTCTCGCAGAAGGATTGAGACGAGAGGGCTGGGTGGGCCTTATCGACGCCGCTATCCACCACGCCGATGTCGCAGGCCCCTCCATCGTAGCCGCCGTTCCACCAAGAGCTGGCGTAGATGCTGGGCACGCTCACGTTCAGGTGCCCGGTCATGAGCTGATCGTCCACCACCTCCGCCACCTCGGGCCGGGCCTCGATGGTCGCCCGCGCCTCGGGTGGGATGGCCGCCGCCACGGCGTTCATAGCGACATACCGGTAGATGACCTTCCCCCCCACCTCTTCGATGTATTTCACCAGTTCCGCTTGAGAGGCCTCCAGGCGGGGCCGGGCTCGGTCCACCATCTCCCGCCGCATGTCCGTATCCAAGGCGTCCGTCTGGGCGCTCAGGGCCTTGATCTCGTCCTCTTGAGCGGCGGAGAGTTTCGGCGCGGCGCGCACGGCCTCCCGCTCCTCCTCCACCGTGGCGAAGGATTGCCCCTCCCACGGCTCGGGAGCCACCTCCCGCATCTGAGCGCTAAGGGCCTCAAAGTGCGGCTCGTACTCGGCCCGCACCTCGCTGGACACCTCATGGAGGGGCTGCTCCTTGAGGTAGATGATCACGACTACCTGCCCGTGCTCGGTCATGTGGGGCGTGACGGGCTGGGCCGGCAGGGCCGCCGGGGTGGGAGTCGGTTCCTTGGTGGGCTCCGGCTGCCCCTGACCTAGAGCGCTTGGGGGGTCGTCCGCAATGGCCACCCCAGCCAGTACGATCAAGCTGAAGAGCATAATGACGGAAACTACAATGTACTTCAGCCTTCGGTTCAAAAGAGCTCGCTTCGTATGCATTGGTACCTCCTTAATCTTCCTAGAGCGTCCCGCCACACCGGACGGATTCACCGCCGGTGAAGGCCCGACGGGATGTGACTCTTTAGTGAGCCTTGTCTACTCCTAACACTTCCCTGACATAGACCTCACCTCCCTCTACATCCAAGACTATCCTATAGATCTTGCCCACGTTCCCCTCGGGATTAGTGACCGCCCAAGCGAACCGATCATCGGTCATCTGGCCAAATATCAGCTCCACGGCGTATGATTTGGCGGTTGGCTCGATGCCTTGCTCAACGGCCGTTTCGATGGCTTCCTCAGGGCTTATGTTGAAGGCTTGCGGCTCCAGCAACACCACCGATACCTCTTCGTCGGAGAGCCCTTGCTTCTCGAGGTCAAGGAGCAGCGTGAATCGGTAATCTTGGATGTAAGGCTCGTATGTATAGCGATACGAAGCCTTCACTAAATCGGGGCGCACAGCCTCCGCAGTCACCAGCGTGTAATGCTCGCGAAAGTACTTTTCGCCAACCTGACCAATCAGGAACTGTTCGGTGATGCTTGGCGTTACCGTGGGAGCGGGCGGCGTTGATGGCCTCAACTCGGGCCGTTGCTCAGCGCACCCGGCGATTGCCAGGAGCACGGAGATCAACATTGCTAGGCATTTTACTTTAAGCATCTGAGTACCTCTCATGTAATATGCTCCGTGGCCGGTGCCAGCCACCGCCCACTTGACAAAATAGGGATTCTCTGGCATCCTGGGGGCTGGCCCAGGGAGGGTAGCGCTTTTGCCCTTGCAGTTTGCTTTTACCTATTGGACGAAATGTTAATCGCAAAAGTTCCAGCGCATACTCCACCTCAATCTTTTGCGCTTTCCTGCTTCCCTTCACCCCATTGGCAAACTGCTCTCTACCCCTTATCTTAACTGAAACACAGTTGAGGCCTCTTCGATCCCCACCTGAGGCTTCATCGCCACTTCCTCCAACCTCACCCCATCAAACCATATATCACCTACTCCCCAACTCCTGAGCAACGGCTTAATCTTGCCCATCTCACCTTTCCTATTCCAACCGATTATAACAAACTTCCTCCACTCCCCCTCGGTATCGGGCAGCATGTGATCGCCGGAGAAAAGAACCTCCGCATCATAAGAAACCCATATCGCAGCCTCCCCCTCCCTGAGATTCCTCGTCCGGTAATAAAAGGACAGCACATACGGCCTATCGGGCTTGAGCTCTATCTCCCCTCCCCAATACCCCGCCCTCGCCCCCTCTAACTCCGGCTTCCTCTGAATCCAGAACCCATCCACCCTCATCGCCCTATGGCCCTCGTAAGCCTCGAACTCCTCAACCCCGCCCACAAACAAAGCCAGATTGCACGGATCCCCCGTCGCCATATTCGACCACGCCCACCCCTCCGGCCTTCCGTCCCTCCAAACCTCAAATCCCCCATTCTCCACCAAATTCTCCCCCAACTCCACCGCCTCCACCGGCACACTTAGCAGTTCCGCCACGATGCGCCGGTCGTCAGTGCGGCGGGCCAGTTCCTCCCTCAAGGCTTTAGGTTGCAAGCCTAAGGTTTCAGGTTCTATCCCGGCCCTCTCAAGCTCCTCGCAGATTTCCACAAGCTTCTTGAGGCCCAGGAGGTCGTCGGGGGCAAGAGCATGGTATTTGGCGTACCATTTGGCGGCTTCCTCGAAAGGCGGGCTTGGGGCCTCGGGCTTGGGGGTGAGGGCTTTCTCCTCATATACCATCCCTATTCGAAGATACACCTCGGCGTACTGGGGATCCAACTCGATCGCCCGCTCATAGCGCCTCAACGCCTCTTCGAGCTTCCCCCGCCGATGATACATCTCCCCCCGGTAAAAGGCCCACTCGGGGTCATAGGGATATTTCTCGCCCATGCGGGCCAGAACCTCCTCGACCTCCCCCCACTCCTCCTGCCAGACCAGGAACGAGACGATGTTCACGACCTCCTGCCGTCCCGAGATTCCATACTCCCCCAGCTTAGCCACCAGGCCGCCCAGGTACCCCGGTATCTTCCCCCCTTCCTCCAGCTTGAAATAGCGCAGCTTCTCATAATTCTCCGCCGCCTTATCCCTCTCCCCCGCTTCCTCGTAGGTCCTGGCCAGGTAGTAGAGGGCGAACTGATCGTCGGGGTCTTGTTCCGATAGGACTTCCAATGCCGGCCTGGCCTCAGTGAATTGCCCCCTCTGCACATAGACCTCGGCCAGTTGGCGGCACGCTTTGGTTAGAAGCACTTCAGCATCAGCGTTGTTCCTATCCCATCGAACGGCCTGTTGGAGATAGTCCACGCTTCGGGCCAAGGGCTTAGGGCTTCGGGCTCCGCCAGCGCCGCTTCAAGAGCTTTCCTGCCTCGGCTCATATAGAAGGCACTGGCGAAGTAGGGGAAGGCCCAGACGAGGGTAGCGAGGATGGCTATGGCCAATATGATGTTGATTGCCCAAACGATTTTGCTGCCCATCCCTCCCTCTCTATTCTACGGATTTCCGAAGTCTTGCTAGACTTCGGAAACCTCACGAGAAGGACATCGAGCGAAAAAACAGAGACACTACACTACTTAGTTCTCCTCAGTTCCCTTGTTTCCTTCTTCCCCCCATCCCTCGAAATACTCCATCGCGAATGCCCCAAACACCCCCACCATCACCCCCAATACTCCGGCGATGGCGATGTTCAGCTTCTTCTTCGGAGCTACAGGCTCCTCGGGCTTGAAGGCACGCACCGCCAAGCGCACTTCAGTGTCCGTCACCTGAACGGCGACACCAACCTCCGCCTCCTTGCGGGCCAGCGTCTGGTAGGTCTCCCAGGCCAAATCGCGGGCCTGCGTCAGCTCCCGCTTCCGGGCCTGCTCCCGTTCCAACTCCTCCTGCAGTTGCAATATCTCCCGCTGGAGGGTCATCTCGGTGATGAGCGATTGGACCTCCTCTGGATCCGACTCTGCTAATCTCCGTGTAGCGGGATATCGGTTAGTGCCCCCCACTGCTGTTTTGTGATCGTCCCATCCTGGGAGCTAATGATGTACCAGTTCCCATTGCCCGGCCGCCAAACAGCAATGCCCGTCTTCCCATCCCCATCGTAATCAGCGGGCACCAGGACATCCGTAGACGCCCCCCACTGCTGTTTTGTGATCGTCCCATCCTGGGAGTTAATGATGTACCAGTTCCCATTGCCCGGCCGCCAAACAGCAATGTCCGTCTTCCCATCCCCATCGTAGTCAGCGGGAACCAGGACGTCCGTAGACGCCCCCCACTGCTGTTCTGTGATCGTCCCATCCTGGGAGTTCCTGATGTACCAGTACCCATTGCCCGGCCGCCAAACAGCAATGTCCGTCTTCCCATCCCCATCGTAATCAGCGGGCACCAGGACGTCCGTAGACGCCCCCCACTGCTGTTCTGTGATCGTCCCATCCTGGGAGTTAATGATGTACCAGTTCCCATTGCCCGGCCGCCAAACAGCAATGTCCGTCTTGTTATCCCCGTCGTAGTCGGCGCTGACAACCATCGGTATTGGAATTGTGCCTGGCTGGGCATTAAGCTGGGCTCCCGCCCAAGCGTTGGCCTGGGTATCCGTCAGCAGCGCGTTTTCCAGGTTCAGCGTCGTTACGCCGGCCCGCTTGGCCCACAGCGTCACTGTGGCCAGCACCACGGTGCCGCTGGGGCCACCGGGTTGGGGCGTGCCCTCATAGTAGCTGTATGCCCCAAACCCCGTCCGACCGTTAGGATTGTCTATGTTCGGCCCTAATTCGCTCACCGTCCGGACCCCGTTATCCAACTCCCCGGCATCGCTAACCGAGATCACTTCCAGGCAGTTCGGATCGTACACCAGGTCGAATTCATAGGCCCCTAGATCCTGGGCGTTGTCCGCCACTATCTGAACCGTGAACGTCCCGTTCACCGGCGCCGCCCGGGTGGCCGGGTCCACACGCACTGTCACCGTCCCCGTCTGAGCCCGGAGGGGGGATGATCCCGCCGCCAAGAGCAAAATGGCCCCTATGGTGCAGAGGGCGATCATTGTCCATCGGAATCCCCTCGCCTGACCTGGCCTGAGAAACGCTTTTCGGAACATGGCTACCTCCTTTTTACCCCATCAAATCGGGCATCTCATACCGAAATCTCGGAGTAACATAACCAAAAGATACAGGTTTTTCCTTAACAATTGCTCACTTGCATTCAAAGGGGCTCATCCTGGCCACTTCCCCCGTGTATCGCTCCCCCGTCTCTAATCGCAAGAATCGCCCCAATGAGCTGATACCTTCATGATGTCCACGATGTCGATGTTCCCATCGTTGTTAACGTCGTAGCGTGGATCCCAATCATTGTCTGCTTGGGTCATGCGCCAGCGGCTGGGCACCTGCTGGATGTCATCCACATCCACGTCGCCATCATCGTCGACGTCGCCGAAGAGGTCGCACTGAGGAGTATAGGCAACGTAGTTTGCAGAATATCCCACCAGGGAGATCCCATATCCAATGCGCATATAGCCGCCATCTTCGCCCCAGAGTGGCCCCCAGGAGTTCTTTAATATCTATACCCCATTTGTGCCTTGATTGTCATCCCACCCCACCAGGACAATGGCGTGATTTACATCATATGCACACGTTTCGTTGGTTTCGAAAACGCCACCTCCATAGGCATTGAAAGCATTACCCACGCAAACCGCCGCCGAAACGGGCCCATAGTCATAGATGGCCTGTTTTATGGCCTGAACGGACGGCACACCCCATTCGCTTCCTACAAAGGCCCAGGAATCGATCTTCTCGTGATGTGTATGGGGTGGGTTGCAAGGATCATCCCTGGCCACGTAGGGGAAATCGGCCTCATAAACCGCCCCCGCGTCGGGCTCGCCTGGTGGTATCTTATCTATGTGGTAATCGTGGGCCCACCACCCACCATCGCAGCTCCACTTAGGGACTTCTGTGTTGCAGGAAACCAGATACTGCTCTGCGAGATCCTCTTCAACCCCTCCTTTGATCTTGATATTGGCCTCCAACGGGCCCACCGTACCAAAAGCCCAGCAGCTTCCACAGGAACCCTGATTCTTGACGGGGGTGACCCCTCCCTGATCTCGCCAGTCAAAAGCTGCTGGGAGTGGTGAGGGAGGTGCCCCCGCCACCTTCCGCAGGACGATGTCGTCCAGGTAGGTGCCTTCGTCGGTGATCATGTAGTCGCTGGAAAAGACAAAGGCGATCCACACATTGCCATAACCACAGAGGTTGCCCAAGAGGTAAACGTCCGTCAGGTCGAAGTTCTCAGAACACCAGCCGGTACACTCAGACACCCAGTCACCGCTCCACGCCTCGCCATAGAAATCGTTGCCATTGACCGAAGCCCCCACCGCAAAGTAGTCATAATAGTTCGCTTCCGTCTTGGTCCAGTGATAGAATAGCAGCTCGGCGTCGGTGGCGTCGCTTAGGTCAAAGGGCCCGTAGACCATCCAGGCATCCATGTCATCTGGATAGGGGCCGGGCGGGTTCACCCGGTTTGACCCACCATCGGCGCAATAGCCACTCTGATTGCCCGAATGGGCCCTGTGAGAAGTCTCATCCCAAGTAGGATCCCCATCGAGGTCCCACTTCGTCCCCGGGAAGTCCCACTCGAAATCCTCGGTCATGATGGTGGTCCAGCCGCCAGCCTCGGCTAAGGCGCTCTCTCCAAGTGCCTTCGGCTTCGCCCGACCGGCTTCAGCCTCAAACCCCTGGGGGAGCTCCAGGCGCATAGACTCCTTCACCGGCTTAGTCAATCCCTTCTCTGCCGCGGGCTCGACCACCGCAGGAGCGGTGGCCGGTCGCCCAACCGCCTGGACGGAGAAGGTCTTGGTCGGTTCCACAGCCTTCTCCCAGGGGCGGTGATAGACCAGCTTGAGGGTGCTCTGGCCCAAGCCTACCGCCTCGAAGCGCAGAATCTGCTTCCCCGGAGCGCCGAGCAGACCCGATTCCGGCGCGAATTCGATCTTCCCCACCTGGCGCAGGACATTCTTATCTACCTCCGTCACCTCCCACGTGTAGCCAGTAGAGGGATTAGCTTCCAGGCTGATGACCAAGGCCTGGCCTTCAATGAGCTCAACCTGGCGGCCCCTATCCTCCTCAGCCAATCTGATTTCTTTGGGACGAGGAATCGGCGTCGCCGCTGCGGTCGGCTTGGGAGATAAAGTAGGCGTGGGCGTAGGGGTGTCAGCCAGGACGCTGGGAAGCAAAGACAAGCCCGCGCACAAAACCAGGCACGTGAGAGCGATCGCCACCCCTTCACCTGAAAGAGTGTGCTTTGCCTTCATCGCTACTGTTTCCTTTCTTGCCTTTGACCCTTGCGAGAATCATAGCGAATCTTGTCAAAGGCCGATCCGATTAGACGCATTTCCCGTTCGCCCTGAGCCTGTCGAAGCCTGTCCTGAGCGTAGTCGAAGGGGGTGCCGCTTTGTCCGTTTTGCGTCCCCACACTTGCGGATTTGTCAAGGAGGGCAACGTCCGGGATAGCGCAACAATTCGCCACTGTTCCAGTATAGCACAACTTGAACGTTTTGTGGGCGAAAGTAGCGTGAATTTTGCGTGAAGATCATCTGTTCCCAAAGGATTGAGTTTTCTGGCTAAAACACTTGCCCCTCTGCTCCCTTGGCCGTTGGTGACCCCATTCCAACCCCTGAAATGGGTCAAGGTCATGGCCTAATGACTGATAGGCTCTCCATTTCCTTCGTTTTCCTCAGTTCCCTTCTTCCCCTCCTCCCCCCATCCTTCGAAATACTCCACTACAAACGCCCCGAAGACCCCCACCATCAGCCCCAGCACCCCGGCGATGGCGATGTTCAGCTTCTTCTTGGGAGCCACGGGGCGCTTGGGCTCCACGGCAGGGACGGCGAAGCGCACCTCGGTATCCGTCACCTGAACGGCGACACCAACCTCCGCCTCCTTGCGGGCCAGCGTCTGGTAGGTCTCCCAGGCCAAATCGCGGGCCTGCGTCTGCTCCCGCTTCCGGGCCTCCTCCCGCTCCAGTTGCTCCTGCAGTTGCAATATCTCCCGCTGGAGGGTCATCTCGGTGATGAGCGATTGGACCTCCTCCCGCCTGGCTTCCAAGACGGCGATGAGGGCATTAAGGTCCTGCACTTGCTCCTCTGCGCTGCCTTCTAAACCAGCCATTTGATCTAAAGAGAGCTGAAGCTGGAGGGGCAGGCTCGCCGATGGCTGGAGAGGCAGGCTTGTGGATGGCTGAAGGGGCAGGCCTGTGGACGCCATAAAGGCATTCGCTTGCAGGAGGAGGATGGAGAGGTTATTCGCCGTGGGAGAGGATGAGCCTCCTTCGCGCAATTGTTTCCGGAGGGCTCTGGCGTCGGCGATTAGGCGATCGAGTCCTTGCTTGGTGGCATAGTAATCGCTGAGGGTCGCCTTCTTGTCCTGTATCTCCTGAGTTAGAGCGTCGATCCGGTTGTCTCCCAGGAACTGAGCTAAGGCTTCCTCAGCCTCCTGGTAGCCCTCCCAGGCCTCGGCCACCTGGGCCTGAATGCTTCCCAGCGGCTGGGGCCTCCCGCCATACAACTCGTTGACGTACCGCTCGTAGGCCTCCCCCCAGGCATTGGCGATGGCCGCGACTTTGCTGGGGTCTTTCCCCCTGACTTTGATGCCGATGAGATCGCCGTCGGTCTCCGTCTCCACCATCCTCAGGAGGGTGCTCACATCCCGCTCCTCAGGTTCCAGCATGGAGCCCAATTTGGCTATCACCTCTGCGGCCACCGAGCTGCTCTCCACTAGCGCCTCCAAGGCCTTGCGCCGCGAGGCAACATCGCCCGCCCTGGCCAACTCCTCCTCCGTCAAGGTTCGATATTTGGGCTCGAAGGTGATCTCCGATTTGGACTTGACGATCACCACCCCAGCCTTGGCCTCGTAAACTGGTGCTATCAGAAAGAAGCTGACGATGGCCGCTGTGACCACCGCCGCCAGGGTGATGCCCGCAATCCACTTCCAACGCCCGACGATGACTTCGATGTACTCGCGCAGATCGATCTCTTCTTCCATGGGGAATCCCTCCTTATCCCGAGCTCCTCTCCCGATACCGCCTAATCGCAAGAAAGTCCCAATCGGTCAATAGTTCGACGGAGAATAAGAACGACGCTTCCCAGCAAGGTGTAGGAGCCTTACATGGTTCAGGACCCTAGCACGTGAATAAGAACACCAGCTTCGGGGGCGTATAAGAGCGCCTTGCTTGGCTTTACATTAGCGAACGTCTTTCACTATGTCAGGTAGACTGCCATGGGGCCAGGTCGCATCCGCCGCCGACAACGGCTGTTTTAGCAACGATCTTGGGCTTGTGTCATTCGCAGGTCTCAGCCCAATCAGCTGCGACCCGCATGATGTCCACGATGTCGATGTTACCATCCTCATCAACATCGAAGCGTGGATGCCAATGTGGATCCTGGTCCGTCATGCGCCACCGGCTGGCTACTTGCATGATGTCCGCAACGGCCAGTTGGCTATAGGCTTTCGCCAAAAGCTCCTTAGCTTCGGCGTTGTTCTTATCCCATCGAACGGCCTGCTGGAGATAGTGCACACTTCGGGCCAAGGGCTCCGGGGTTAGGGAGCCGGGCTCCGCTAGCGCTGCTTCAAGAGCTTGGCTGCCCCGGCTGAGATAGAAGGCGCTGACGAAGAAGGGGAAGGCCCAAACGAGGGTGGCGACGATGATGAGGGCCAATACAATGTTGATTGCCCAGACGATTTTGCTGCCCATTCCCTTTTTTTCTCCCCGTTCCATTGACGAACTCACTCGCCCGATTGCCAATTGGTATAGCTTTGATCTTGGTCTTTGAAACGCTTTTTGTAAGCAGCGAGCGAGTTCGTCACCATTGCCGTTTCCCAGCTTGCACTTCCGAACGATGAGACCTATCACACCACCGCCGTGACCACTGCCGCCAGGGTGATGCCCGCAATCCATCTCCAGCGTCTGACTATGACCTCGATGCAGTCGCGCAGATCAATTTCCTCCTCCACGCCCCACCTCGTTCAAAACAAAGCGATTGTTAGCCCACCGGGAACTTCCGCAAGTGCTGCCTTGCCGTAGTTGAGGCTATGCCCTTCTCATCAAGTCCCTTCCATTGGCATCTCGCCGGCCAGTACATCCAACAACTGGATGATGCTAAGCCGTTCGCCGGGCTCGACG
>Ga0209979_1001590_pt1 | contig 24293 bp, 31 predicted proteins | sample AnhtaG_FD_183114 | JGI IMG/M metagenome (GOLD analysis project Ga0209979, IMG submission 183114) | Deep subsurface microbial communities from Anholt, Denmark to uncover new lineages of life (NeLLi) - Anholt_01485 metaG (SPAdes) (version 2) | ecosystem: Environmental > Aquatic > Marine > Oceanic...
ACTTCACTCAGCGCTTGGTTACCGGCCACCAGATGAATTTGAGGAGGTACTGCTCAGTCAGGAGAATAACGAGATACCCCGCCAGACTCTCCTAACCCTATCTGTCCAATCGTAGGGGTGCAGTCCAAAGAGTCGCAGTGCACTTAATGTAGTTTGAAGAATTCTTGCTATTACGATATGTCCTCTTTCAGAGGACATAACACCACCAAAAACACAATCCAAACCTACTCTCTTGCTTAAGTCTTTTGACCCATACCGATATTCAAATGATTTTAGGTTAGCGTGAGCTACTTCCGATAGATAACCATAATACTGTCTCAGACCTGTATATAGCTCAGATTTTTTAGCGGGGTCTTTCTCTAGTTTACTAAGCTCTTCATCTACGGTTATAGGGTGAATTCGCTTACCAGATAGAAATTTATTAGCATATTTCAAACTATATAAAAAGAGGTAACCTCTTGCAGTGCGTTCATAACAGCTTCTTAATATTTCTTGAACTTCGGGGAAATATCCAAGTAGCACCATATGTCTAGCCACAAGAATATAATTCAAAATAGATGTAAGCATCGCTATAGATGCTCTAGTGGAATTATTAGTCTTCCATTTATCCATCTGAATATAAACTACTTGGAGTGATTGAATAAATAATATTATAGCTTCATCCAATATCTGGATTTCTTGTTTAATTTCATATGTTGCTCTATCATAGTTCTTCTTGTCATCCTCTAGTATCTTTTCTAAGACATCTTTAGGATGGTACTTCGTAAAATCAGACCTTAAATACCAAATTTCCTCTTTCATCATTACGCTCGTGCAATAAAAACTTATACTAAATCTACCTTACCATAAATATCTCTACAAATTCTAGGGATAGACCTACTACAAATCAGGTATTATGTCCCCAGAATAATCAAGCGGAAATAAATTTGAGAAGGTGGCATAATTATAATAAGCTAAATCAAGATGAAAGCATTAGTGCAGCGGGTTTCCAGAGCCTCAGTGAGCGTGAATGACGATATAGTAGGCGAGATTGGCCAGGGGTTGGTGGTTTTTCTCGGCGTTGCTCAAGGTGATTCGAAAGAAGACGCTGGTTACCTGGCAAGCAAAGTGGTTAACCTGCGTATTTTTGCTGACGAGGCAAGCAAGTTTGCTCTCTCGGCGCTGGAAATAAGGGGAGATATTTTAATAATAAGCCAATTTACTCTTCTGGCTGATTCACGCAAGGGGAGGCGACCCAGCTTCACTGAGGCAGCCCCGCCGGACCTGGCTAAGGAATTATATGAGTTTTTTGTTGAGCAAGTCCGTTCCACAGGGCTCAAAGTAGAAACGGGGCTTTTTCAGGAGCATATGCTGGTGGAAATCTATAATGATGGACCAGTCACCATATCGCTGGAAAGTAAGACAAGAAAATAATTGCATTAGCAACTTGTTGCAATAATTTTGTTTTCTTGTTATAATTCCCTCCGGCAATGAGCTGCCAAGAAACTCTGCTAGAGAAGGGACATCGCTTAACTCCCCAGCGCATGCTGGTCATTGAGGCACTTCATAGTGCCGACAAGCACATCAGCGCTGAAGAAATCTACGAGCAGTTACATAGTCGCTATCCCTATTCCAATATATCCACTGTCTATCGTACTCTGGAGCTACTGAAGAAATTAGATTTAGTTACGGAAACTGACTTTGGCGAAGGATGTGTCCGCTATCATGTTGCTGAGAAGGGGCATCACCATCATCTAGTCTGCCGTAGCTGCGGCAAGATAATAGACATGGAGGAATCTGCACTATATCCGTTAAAAGACACCTTGCTTCAGGAATACGGCTTTGATGCCGATTTAAGGCACCTGGCCATTTCAGGAGAGTGCAGCGGGTGCCGCAGAAAAAAAGGAAACAAAGCCTAACTAACCATTGTGAGTAAAAGCATTGCTATGGATGACGTTCAAGAAAAACTGCGCATTCTGCTTGACTATTGGATTGAACATAACAGCGAGCATGAGAAAGAGTTCCGTGATTGGGCTGATAAAGTTATCCCGTTATCTGCTGAGGTAACACGACAGTTACAAGAAGCAGCCACCCTGACGGCTGCCGCTAGCGACGAGCTAATGAAAGCAAAGCAGGCTCTACTAGAGAGCAAGGAGGGGTACTAAGATGTGTATGGCTAAACTTTATGAGGCTAAAGAAGGCGACAAGCCAATTCTGGAAGACATCGCCCGCCTGACAATTGCTGACCGGCAAGTAGAAGTAGAGACCCTTTTTGGAGAACGGAAGGTTTTTCAGGGCAAGGTGCGGCAGATAGATTTCTTAAAGTCCCAAATACGACTGGAAAAGGATTAATTTTTTTGCCTCATAATTGCAACTAATTGCATGTGCATGGAGTATTGAGAAGGACATGAAAAACTCCTGGAAATCTCTATCTGCGATAGATTTATTGGCGATCGCCATAGTATTTTATGCTTTGGTCTTGCTTCCTACCGTGTTGATACAATGGCAGTTTCCAACACAAGCTAGGCCAGGTTCTACTGAGCAACCAATTGAAAAAGTCAATATTGTAGCTGGGAGTTCGCTTATCACCGACATTATTCAGGATATATCTGATGGCAAATTAAAGGCTCACACTCTTATCCCACCAGGCATGTGTCCGGGGCACTACGATGTAAAGCCTAGCGATGTAGAGACGTTAGCCAATAGCAGAGTCCTTATCATTCACAATTGGCAGCAAAATATGAAAAATATAATCGGGCTTGTGGAAGCTGCTGACAACCCTGACCTTGTTATCAAAGTTATCGACGTTCCAGATATGCCAATGGTGCCTCAAATCCAAGCTGAAACCATAGATAAAATTGCACTAGCTTTGGGTGAGATAGACCCAGAAAACTCAGCATACTATCAAGAGAAAGCTGCAGAAAGGACGCAAGCCATTTTAGCTAAGGGTGAGGAAGTGAAAGATAAATTGCAAGATGCCAATGTAAGCGGAGTAAAGGTGCTTTGTGTGGAGTACCAAGCAGGATTTGCAGAGTGGGCCGGGTTTGATGTCGTGGCTACCTACGGTCGGCCCGAAGACTTGAGTCCGGCCGATGTGACGCAATTGATAACCGAGGCTGAACAAGCCGGCGTAGCTTTAGTCATCGACAACCTCCAGAGCGGTTCCGCAACGCTGGGCGCAGCTATGGAACCGGATATTGAAGCCATTCAGGTAACCATATCCAACTTTCCCGGTGGCTTTGAAAACACCGAAACCTGGGAGAAGGCAATAGATAAGAACGTTGATTTACTGCTGGAAGCTTTGAATGAATGGGAGGAACAATATGGATAACACAGTCATCAAGATTCAAGACGCTGTAGTTTCCTACAGGGAAGATGTGGCTTTACAGGGCGTGTCTCTGGAAGTAAGGAAAGGAGAATTCATCGGCATTATCGGACCTAACGGCGCTGGCAAAACTACCTTGCTCACAGTGATTAATGGCCTGGGCAAACTGGTTCATGGGAAAGCCTGGGTATTAGGGTCGCGGCTAAATGGGAGAAATAGCATTAATTTAAGAAAGCGCATAGGCTATGTGGCTCAGGTAGAAAATATCGACCCCAGGTTGCCCATCAATGTTAGAGAGACGGTAATGGTAGGCTGCTATGGTCGCCTGGGACTATTCCGTCGGCCGACACGGGCCCAACGGCAAACGGTAGATAAGGTGTTGGAAATGGTAGGCATGGCTCATTTATCCCAACGCCCGATAGGACATCTATCCGGGGGCGAATATCAAAGGGCAGCCATTGCCCGAGCTTTAGTTCAGCAGCCTGAGATATTTCTTCTCGATGAGCCGACAGCTTCAATAGATAAAAAAGCTCAACGCGAAATCTTAAGCCTGATACAACTCATTCACAAGGAGTATCATACGACCACTCTATTTGTCACCCATGACCTTAGAATGCTGCCCTCTATTTGCAAACGATTGATTCTAATGAAGGATGGTAAGATATGGCAGCAAGGTAGCCCGGAGTCAATGCTCAGGGAAGAGGTGCTGAGTCAGCTTTACGGAGCTCCGATGTCAGTGCCAACTGAGATTGCTCCACTTCGGACATAATGACAGGTGCAGGAATGGATTTTTCTATTTTATACTATCATTTCATGCAAAACGCCATTCTGGCTGGGTTACTCGGTGGCATAACCTGTTCTGTGGTGGGCGTCTTCGTCGTTACCATGCATCTCTCCTTTATTGGGGTATGCATTGCCCACGCTGCTTTTGCTGGGGCGCTCCTTGGCCTCTGGCTGGGGTTTAACCCCTTGATTGGTGCCTTGCTCTTCAGCCTGGCCTCAGCAGCCATTATCGGGCCCGTGGCTGACCGTGGGGAATTAAATCCCGATACTTCCATAGGTATTATTTTCTCCCTGATGCTGGGACTTGCTTTCCTTTTCATGGGCCTGATGCCCGGGGCCAAGACCGAAGCCTTAAACCTGTTCTGGGGGAGTATATTGACCGTTACGCAACAGGACATCATCTTTTTAGCCGCTATAACAGGCGCAATAGTTGGGCTGGTGGTCGTTTTCTATAAGGAAATTCAAGCAGTGATCTGCCATCGAGAGGTAGCTCTAGCCGTGGGCATACCGGCGACAGTCGTTTTCTACGGCTTGTTGTTTTCCACCGGAGTGACTATAACTGCCTCGCTGCAAAGTATTGGCGGTTTGCTTATCTATTGCCTTATTCTCAATCCCGCAGCCGCTGCCTATCAACTTACTTATAGCTTAAAGCGGATGCTCCTTATCGCTGTTGCTTTCGGTGTTATTTCTTGCTGGGCTGGACTCGCAGCCTCATATTTGCTTGACATTCCCTCAGGTGCCGCCATAGTGATAACTTCTGCTATTATCTTCGGCCTGGCAACGGCATTCTCTCCTAAGAGAAAAGTGAAGGGATGGCAGCGAGTTCCATTAGCAGGTTAGATATGCAACTTCAAGAATATTTCGATCAACTAGCCCCAACCTGGGATGAAGAGCCTACCGGAGAGAGGTTGAACTGTCTTGGCAAAATCGTCAAGGAATTAGGCATCGAACCCGGATACTATGTACTTGATATTGGCAGTGGTACGGGCGTCCTTTTACCCTTTCTAATCGCAGAGCTGGGTGAAGAGGGAAAAATTATGGCCCTGGATTTTTCAGCGGAGATGCTAATTCAAGCGAAAGCCAAAAACTTCCAGCCTATAGTTGGTTTTGCTCAGGCTGATGTTCTCGCCATTCCCCTGGCTGATAAATCTGTGGACCTGGCTATATGCAACAGTGCCTTTCCTCATTTTAACAACAAGGTCAAGGCATTAAAGGAAATAGCCAGGGTTCTCAAGAATGGTGGCAGGTTAGCCATCTGCCATACCATGAGCCGAGAGACGATTAATCGGCTTCATCAATCCATTGGTGGAATAGTTGCCAGTGACCTTCTACCAGATGAATCTCAGCTAAGAGGGCTGATAAAGCAGGCTGGATTGAAGATAACCTATTTCGAAGACAGCCCGGAACGATATCTGGTTATTGCTGAGAAGAACGCCCGCTGATGTTTGAGTAATAAGCGTCTATGACTCCTTACCTCATTGAGCTTTAAGCTCGAGACTGATGTCTAAAGCTCTGGCGGAGTGGGTAAGGGCGCCAATGGAAATAAAATCAACGCCGGTTTCGGCTACAGCTCGGACTTTATCCAGCGTGATTCCACCTGAGGCTTCGATTAAAGAACGGCCATGAATAGATTTCACCGCCTTACGCATATCCTCGAGATTCATATTGTCGAGCATGACGATATCTGCCCCGGCTTCAACGGCTTCTAAAGCTTCCGACACGGTTTTAACCTCCACCTCGACTTGAGTCTGCCTTGCCTGGAGGTTGCTTCGTCGCTCCGATTTTATCGGGGCTCCTCGCAATGACGAGGGAGCATTGTGTCTTGATTTGGCTACAATCTCCTTGATGTTTAATCCCTGGCTGCGGAGCGCCACCAGATGATTATCCTTAATAAGTATGCCATCGCTCAAATTCATACGGTGATTTTCCCCACCGCCTACCTTGACGGCATACTTTTCCAACGACCTCAAGCCCGGGGTGGTTTTTCTGGTGTCCATAATACGCACCGGCAGACCTTCTACTCTTGCCAAGTAACGATTGGTCTCCGAGGCAATGCCGCTCAAGCGCTGGAGAAAATTGAGGGCTACTCTCTCGGCCTTGAGAATGCTGGCGATGCTGCCTGATACTTTGGCTATTTTGCTACCTGGCTCGACTCTAGCCCCATCTTCTAGAAGAATTTCCACCTTTAATTCTGGGGCAACCCGATGGAAAACCTGTTTAGCTACATTTATACCAGCCAGGATGCCTTCTTTCTTAGCCACGATAAAGCCAGCCCCTTGTTGGTCGCTGGGTATTAAGGCCTCGGTAGTGACGTCACCCTTACCAAGGTCCTCAGCTAAGGCGCGGTCGACAATTTCTTCAATCTGGAGTTCACTTGATGTCATTTTTCCTGAAAACGATATGCCGCTGCCATTCTGGCGAAGCCTTGGGAAAATCTGTGCGAAAGTGAGCGCCGCGACTTTCTTTGCGGAGCAAAGCGGCCTCAGTTGTAAACCTAGCACATAATACCAGATTATTCAGTTCATAACAGAGGCGGTCACTGGGTTGAGGCAGGAGGCTTTGCCAGGTAGCTAGGATGCCTGTTGCCTCTTCAAGGCCTTCGCCAGAACGGATGATTCCTACTTTATCCCACATGAGGGACTGCAGGTTGGGCAGATTAAACGGTGGGGCAGTCCCGACAAGCCGGGATTGCTCGCTTTTGGGGAGGGAATACAGGCAACTGGCAGCCGTTGGCTGACCGCTTCCAGAAGAGGCAGCTATCTCAGTTCTTCGCACCATCCTCTTGCCGAAAACAATTGACTCAAGCAAGGAATTTGATGCCAGCCTGTTAGCACCATGTGCTCCAGTGCAGGCGGTCTCGCCAGCAGCAAATAGCCGTGAGATGTTTGTCTCCCCCCAACTATTGACCTTCACCCCTCCCATAAGGTAGTGAGCAGCCGGGGCGACGGGGATAAGTCCCTTGGTGATATCCAGGCCATGCTCCCGACAGAAACGATATATGTGAGGAAAGCGAGTGGTAATCAGCCGAGGGGACAAATGTGTAACGTCCAGAAAAACTCTATCGCTGTGGGTTTTCTTCATCTCACGGACGATGCTGCGAGCTACGATATCCCTCGGCGCCAGCTCGGCCTCAGCAATATAGTCTGGCATGAAGCGATGACCTTCCACATTTCTAAGTATGCCACCCTCTCCCCTGACTGCTTCGGAGATGAGAAAAGGAGCTACTCCGGGCAAGCGGAGAACAGTGGGATGAAACTGGAAAAATTCCATATCGCTTATTTCGGCACCAGCTTCAAAAGCCAGAGCTATCCCATCGCCAGTGACTACGTCTGAGTTAGTGGTATATTTAAACAACTTCCCAGCCCCACCAGTAGCTAAAATGAGGAATTGGCAGTGATACTCTTCTACAGAGCCGGTGCGGCAATCGAGAGCCCTCACACCAAGTACCCTGCCATTCTGAGCTAAAATTTCGCCAGCAAGGCAATTTTCCAGGACATTGATGGGAGCGGAGCGCACCTGGCGGCTCAAGGTAACCTCGATATGCTCTCCGGTGGCGTCCCCACCAGCATGTATAACCCTCGGCACACTGTGAGCTGCCTCTCTGGTCAAGGTAACTTCACCGTCCAAAGTGTCAAAAGGCACTCCAAAATTGATTAGGTCAGCAATACAATCAGCAGCCTCATCGGTCAAAATACGCACTGCCTCGGCATCACATAAGCCGTCTCCAGCAGCCACAGTATCTTTGAAGTGTAGCTCGGGGGAATCATCCTTGTCCATGGCAACAGCGATGCCACCTTGAGCATATTTGGTGTTGCAATCGTCTATGTTTCCCTTAGTCAGGATAAGGGTGCTGCCCCGTTCTATAGCAAGCAAGGCAATATAAAGGCCAGCAATGCCACTGCCAACTATGATATAGTCGTAGTGCTTCATTTACGCTACTTCCCTCCGTCAAGAGGTAAACACAAGTGCAGTGTCCCACAAAGACTGAAGAGGCTTCGGAAGCGCATCACGCTCACCACTTATCTGATGGTAATTAACTGACGCCTCAAGTTCCTAATGTCAGAATGTTCCCCTGCCGCTTTCCTCAATATCTTGTTTGCCAAGTATACTGCCTCGGGCAACCCTCATTGTTGCTCCTGACTCTATCTTCAGAATCACAGTATCTTCACCGAGACTTTCGATTGTTCCGTAAATCCCGCCGGCTATAATCACCTTGTCTCCCACTCTCAGTTCCTTCGTCATTTCTTCGTGTTGTTTTTGTTGCTTCTGCCTCGGCCTGATCATCAAGAAATACATCACGGCAAAAATTGCTACCAAAAAGATGACCATTCCCCATGTTTCCATCGTGTACCCTCCTTTAATTAATTATTTTTTAACCTCGCCTCTCAGCGACCAGGGGCTTGTTTTCTCAATCCGGATTATTGCTAATTGGCCCAGCCAGTCGCCAGCATCTTCAAAGAGTACCAGCTTATTGCTCCGGGTGCGCCCAAACCATTTCCCCTTCTTCCTGCCTTCTACCAGCACCTCCACCTGCCTGCCTTGAAGTTGTGAGTTAATCTTGCTAGCTACAGCCGCTTGAAGCTCTTCAATTTTATTGAGCCTTTCCTTCTTAACTTCGACAGGAATATTATCTTGATATTCCCGCCAGGCAATGGTGCCAGGGCGAGGAGAATAAGCCGCCACATGGATAACATCGAACCTCATTTCCTTGAGCAAAGACAAGCTGTGCTCAAATTGCTCCTCTGTTTCTCCAGGGAAGCCAACGATTATATCTGTGCTCAGAGATATTTGAGGGATCTTGCGGCGAATGGTGTGAACAAGCTCTCTATATTGTTCCATGGTATACCCTCGCCTCATAGCCTTCAGTATATCATCATCCCCTGATTGAACAGGCAGCTCCAGATGCTCACAAACTCTGTTTAGAGAAGCTACAGTGTCAATGAGCTTCAGGCTTATATCCTTGGGATGATTTGTCAGAAAGCGAATCCTGGCAAGGTCATCTATGTTATTTAATTCGTTCAGCAAGTCAGCGAGGTTGGGATGCCCGGGCAAATCGTGTCCGTAAGAATCAACATTCTGCCCCAGCAAAGTTACCTCTTTTATGCCTTGTCTCGCCAGCTCCTCCACTTCACAGACTATTTCTTCTAAAGGGCGACTCACCTCCCTTCCCCTCCTGTAAGGGACGATGCAATATGAGCAAAAATTATCGCAGCCCTGGATGACGGGGATGAGAGCGCATGGCGAGGGAGCTATCCCCGTGTCATTGCGAGGATAGCGAAGCAATCTATGCTCAATAGGCATGCCTTGTTTTTGCCCCCAGGCAATTAGCTCAGGATAATCACCGGGCTTGAATAGTAAATCAACGTGAGGAAATCGTCTCTTCAATTCTTGGGTATTGGAATTGACCAAACATCCGGTAACAAGTATCTGGAGATTAGGATGTTCATTTTTTAAGCCTTGCAATAAACCCAGGGTGCCCAAAACCTTGTTCTCAGCGCTTTGTCTTACCACGCAGGTATTGAGAACCACCAAATCGGCATCGGGAAAAGAAGTCGCAGCCTGGTAGCCAGCAGAATTTAGGTAGCCAGCTATTCGCTGGGATTCTGCCTTATTCATCTGGCAGCCAATGGTCCATACAAAATAGCGCGTCATAATGCTATTGCCTTCCTCATTAACTATACAATTACACCGTCAAACCTTTGAAGTTCACCTCGCAGAATGTGACAACTCGAGGATACCTAGCCTATGATTATATCATCCAGAGCGCGCTTTGGCACATGATGTACCCCTTTGCTATCCCGCCAGTATTTGGTATCCCCATCGGGTCCAACCGTTTCTATCACTACTGTTTCTTTAGGTTTGCCCAGAGCCAGGACGAGCAATATCTCATATCGCGGCGGTATCTCTAAAGCTTGACGCAGCCCTTGCCTCTCTATTGAAGCAATCATGCAACCACCCAAACCTTTCTCCATCGCCCCCAGCAAGATACTTTGTGCCGCTATCCCGGTATCGTAGTCGACAAACCGGCTTATCTCTGTGTCCCCCAGAATAATGATGTATGCTGATGGCCTTTCCCCTTCGCAGGGGCCGGGCCAGTCGGTGAGATACCCAGCCCAGGCCAGATGTGGGAATATCAGCGAATTCTTCTGGGGCTGGCAGGAAAGAATATATTTAAGCGGTTGCGCATTTCTCGCCGATGCTGACAGTCTGGCAAGGTCAACAAGTTCCCTCAATGTTTCGAGTTTTATGTCAACTTCTTCATAAAACCGCCGGTAGCTTCTGTTCTTTAATATTAAATCTCGTATCATCTTGAGCCCTCCTTCTTGTCATTGCGAGCGAAGCGCGGCAATCTCATTGCAGAGTCTAATGATAACACTTCCAGATTTGGTGGGCTAATCTTCTATCACTCAATTTACGGACTTTTTACGGAATGCCCATGAAATTCTGAAAAATTTCGAAAAACCCCTTGATAGCGTAAGAGGTGATATAGTAATATTGTAATCTAGAGATTTTGGAAGAACTAAACTGTTGCGAGGGAGGTTAAGTATGAATATAGTACTTAGTTTGAGGAGACACCATTACGTGGCAAGAGTTAGCATCTTTTTACTTACAGTAGCCTTAATTGCTGGGATGGTAGGTTGTGGTTCGCCTACTCCTACTCCTCCTGTTGAACCTCTATACATCACCCAGGTCGCTGCAGGCAGCGATCACACGGTGGGGCGTATGTCCGACGGCACCGTGGTCGCCGTGGGAGATAACTCCCACTTTCAGTGCAATGTCGGTAACTGGAGAGACATCCTCTATTTAGACGCAGGTGGCATTCACACGGTGGGACTTAAGTCCGACGGCACCGTGGTCGCCAAGGGATCCAACAGCGAGGGGCAGTGCGATGTCGGCGGCTGGACAAGCATCGTCTTTGTCGCCGCAGGCTACGCTCACACCATGGGGCTTAAATCCGGCGGTACTGTGATCGCTGCGGGAACTAACGACTGGGGGCAGTGCGATGTCGGCGGCTGGACGGACATCAACCAGGTTGCCGCAGGTTACTTGCACACGGTGGGGCTTAAGACCAAAGGCACCGTGGTCGCCGTGGGATACGACTACTCCGGGCAGTGCGATGTCGGCGGCTGGACGGACATCGTCCAGGTCGCCGCAGGCGATTTTCACACGGTGGGGCTTAAATCCGGCGGCACTGTGGGCACCGTGGGATACAACTACTACGGGCAGTGCGATGTCGGCGGCTGGACGGATATCGTCCAGGTCGCCGCAGGCAGGAGTCACACGGTGGGGCTTAAGAAGGACCAAACCGTGGTCGCCGTGGGATACAACGGCTTCGGACAGTGCAATGTCGGCAACTGGACGGACATCGTCCAGGTCGCCGCAGACGGCGATCACACGGTGGGGGTTAAGTCCGACGGCACCGTGGTCGCCGTGGGAGACAACTACTATGGGCAGTGCGATGTTGGCGGCTGGACGAACATCGTCTAGATGGTTGCAAGCCCCGACGTCGAGCTAGCCAAATGGAATCTGATCGAGGCAGCACCATAGTATGAGTTCACCATATCCGGCACTGCCGGTGACTATGTTAGCTTCTTTTATTCAGTTATTTTAAGGACTCCTGCCCCACGCATTTTCCCCTCCTTGAGCAGAATTAAGGCTTCGTTGGCCTCTTCCAATTTAAATTCCTGGGTTTCAGGGACGATGGGAATTTCGGCAGCCAGGGGAAGGAATTCTTGAGCATCCCTTCTGGTGACATTAGCCACGCTTTTCACTTCCTTCTCATACCAGAGATGCTCGGTGTAGTCTAATTCCGGAATAGGTGTCGTCTTGCGAATGGCATTTACCATCACCCTCCCCCCTTTTTGCAAATTCCTTAAAGCTTCACGCACCGGCTCTCCCACGGGGGTAAAGTCAATGGCGCAATCGAGCTTTTCTGGGGGTGTATCGGCCATGGCTCCAATCCAGTCCGCTCCCAATTTCCTAGCTAAATCCTGGTGCTCTTTCTGTTTGGGTCGGGTGAAGACAAAAACCTTGCCGTCGGGACATTTATATTTGGCAACCTGGATAACAATATGGGCAGAGGCTCCAAAGCCATAAAGCCCAAGTATTCCTCCATCTTCCATCCCTGAGAGCCTCAAGGCGCGGTAGCCAATTACCCCGGCACATAAAAGCGGGGCGGCCTTCACATCGGTAAAACTTTCGGGAATTGGATAGGCAAAGTCCCCTGATACCACGGTATATTGGGCATAGCCGCCATGGGCATCCTTCCCTGTCCATTTTGCCTCGTCACAGAGGTTTTCCTCGCCTTTGAGACAAAAAGAACAACGACCACAAGCCCAATTAATCCAGGCGATTCCCACTCTATCGCCTTTTTTGAATTTGCTTGCCCCTGGCCCCAGGCCTTCCACCCTGCCAACGATTTCATGTCCCAGAATCATGGGAAATTTGGAAGGGGCAACCCGGCCTTCAATTTCGTCAAGCTCGGTGTGACAGACTCCGCAGGCAGTGACTCTGACCAGAATTTGACCTTGCCCGGGAGCAGGTTCAGGCAAATCCACCAGCCTCAGGGGTTTTTCTTCGACTGGGGAGACTTTCTCAAGCACCATCGCCTTCATTTTTTCATCTCCCTATCCCTTGAGGTGCCTGATTTATCAGACATGGTCGCCCAATGAATTGGGCAACTACAGTTTTTAAACGGGTCACACCACGAAGATGCTTTCATAAAGATTTTCTGAGATTTCGGCAAAATTTTCCCTGTACAGCTTAATCGTTTCGGGGAGAGAATCCAGTATGTCCTGCGCCGTTATCCCGTCCTCACCTTTATCTACAGCAGCAACGTCGCCGGAAAATCCGTGGATAAATACACCCATTCTCACTGCGTCCTCAAGAGCTAAGCCCAGACCATACATGGCCGCGATAGTTCCCGCCAGGACGTCGCCGCTCCCAGCCGTGGCCATACCAGAGTTGCCGCTTACGTTGATAAAAATAGTTCCGTCGGGATAGCCTACGAGGGAATGGGCTCCCTTTAAAATAATTATGGCATTTAGTTCCCTTGCTGTGCATTGCAAAACGTCTATCTTGTTCTTATTTATCTCGCTTATCTCCATTTTGGTAATTCTAGACATTTCACCCAAATGAGGTGTAAGTATCGTTGCTGCTTCCCTGTTTTTTATTTTTCCTAAGTCTCCAGCGATGGCAGTAATTCCATCGCCATCTATGAGCAGAGGCTTGACGATTTTGGGGGTTAGCTCCCGCACCAGCTCTTGTGTCTCCCTGACTAAAGAAAGACCAGGACCCAGAACCACCATGTCCACTGTTTGGGAAAACTCCAGAAGCTCATCCCTATTTTCCAGTGCTATACTTCCTGAAGATGTCTCCCTTTGAGGAAGAAAAACAACCTCGCTTCCCTTGCTTGCCAGGAATGGCGAGATGGATTTGGGTGTTGCCAGGTAGGAAAGCCCGCCTCCTGCTTTGAGGAAAGATAGTGCTGAGAAATATGGCGCACCAAAGTAACCTGAAGAACCGGCGATGAAAAATGTCTTCCCGTAGGTACCCTTATGGGTATCTCTGGCTCTTTCGGGAAGCTCTACCGGATTATTGATTGCCGCCTTTATGGACTCGGAAGTATAGAGGGCAGGTGGGAAAGATATGTGCGAAACATATAATTTTCCGCAGTGTTCATACCCAGGATAAAGTATATTCCCCAGCTTGGGAAGTCCGAATGTCACGGTGTAATCCGCCTTTACTGCCGCACCCATCACCTCCCCGGTATCGCCATTTACGCCTGAAGGAATATCAACGCTAAATACTGCCATTTGGCTCTCGTTTATCAGTTGAATGGCATCTTTGTATAGCCCGCTGACTTCCCGGACAAGGCCTGTACCAAATATAGCGTCCACGATGGCATCGGCATCAAGAACTTCGAATATTATGGAGTCAATCGAATCAACCCTGGAGATTTCTATTGGCATCTTCGATACTATTTCGAAGTTCTTTTTTGCCGCACCTCTAAATTTGGTTTCATCGTCCAAAAGCAAGACCTTTGCTTCCCCACCGTTGGAGTGAATCTTCCTGGCAACAACCAACCCGTCCCCTCCATTGTTACCACCACCGCACAGGATAACGAATTTGTTATCCCTTATCCCGAATTCTTGCAACATAACAAAATACACTGCCTGCCCGGCATTCTCCATCAGGAGGTCTTCTGAGATGCCAAATTCCTCTGTGGCACGCCTGTCCAGGTCTTTCATTTCGCTCACTTTAGCTATTTTCATTCTTTCCCTCCCAATCGAAACTCGATTTCGCTTTGTATTTAGAGTACAGCACATTCAAATAGAAATGGTACCCTACCTTGCCACGGAACACAAGAGCATTACGCAACTCACTTGCTTTACTGGTTTTCAGGAGACAAATTGAACTGTGAGCTTATAACTGAATTCTCTGCGGGCTGCACAGATGAATCTTGTTTACAATAGCGTGCTGTGAGCTGAGTAGCGAATTCCACAGCTTTCTTTGTTTTGGCGCCACGAAGGATAGTGGTCGGACCGGGATAGCCGACAACTTCAAAGACCCGGTCGTCTGGCTGCCTCAGCTCCAGAAGCTGATGGTTCTCCCTCTCATCCCGCCCCACAATAATATGGGCTTCCGGGAGAAAGAAATGTCTGCCTATTTTGAGCAGCGCGATGTCCTTTTCCGTGACTACCTGTTGCCGGCGGAAAAGGTCTCGGAGTCGGAAGGAAATTTCTTTGTTGGTTAAAAGGCACCCTCCACCTGGCATGCGGTAACCTTGAATGCCAAACTCGCGTGCCAATGCCAGTTGTGGTTTGCGGCTTCTACCCTCTAATGCCAGGAGGCGTTCTCTATCTACCCACCCCTCCTCCTCAGGAAAAGTTTTGGGAAGAAGCTTTGAGGAAAGTGGGCGCAAAATAAGCTTTTCTAGCCCAGATTCTTTCTCTTCAACTGCTAGTTTGCCTCGGTGTTGGGTCATAGGTCTTTGCCCTAGAACATCACCAGTGATGAGAAAACGAGCTCCGATTTGCTGAGCGAATTGCCAAGATTGACAGAGCATGTAAATCCGACAGTCAATGCACGGGTTCATGCCACTGCCGCGACCATGAGAGGGATGCCTTACCAGTTCTATGTAATCTTCAGCAGCCTTCACTTTGATAAGAGGAATACTCAGTTGACTGGCTAGATGTGTAGCATAGTCTCGCTTGTCATCAGCAAAAGGCAACAAGAGATGTACCGCTATCACCTCGACATTCTGGTCTTTAACCAGTTTTAAAGCCAGTACAGAGTCAAGTCCACCCGAGAGGAGTCCGATAGCTTTGATATTGCTGGGCATATTTGTAGATTAGCATTATAATGGTTTTCTTGAGGAAAGTAACCGGTTGTCCCCCTGAATCATGCTCAAAAAAGGTTTACCTCGCCTGGAGCTGGTGCGATACGCTGGAAAACGAACAAAGCAGGGGTGTAAAATTTGAAAACTAAGCGAGGTGCTTCATGAAACTGGTAAGCGCCTGCTTGCTGGGGATAAGATGCAGGTGGGAAGGAAATCCAGGATGGCAATGGGGAGAGTGTTCTCACCAGCAAAAGCCGCGTCGTCGACGGTGAGGGCAAGGACGTAACAGCACAGTTTGTCCATGGAGCTGAGGAAACATTGAAAATAGCCAGGTTATTTGGTATAACGGAATTCATCGGTAAAGCGGGAAGTCCTTCTTGTGGCTATGTCAGAATATATGATGGCTCGTTCTCAGGAAAGCCGACCTCAGGTAACGGCGTTACGGCAGCACTGCTGCAAAGAAACGGGATTAAGCTTATTTCCGAGGGTGAGCTTCTATAAACTGGTCTTAACCGGCGCCTCACCTTACTGAGGAGGAGGACAAAAACGATGGGAAAGAAAATTCATATAAGGGCAGGAGCGATTAAAGCAGAGGCGGAGCTAAATGATACCAGGACGGCTCAGGCAATCTGGGAAATACTGCCGATTGAAGGTCGCGCCAATCTTTGGGGAGACGAAATATATTTCTCGATTCCTCTTAGCCTTGAGCTAGAGACTGGGCAAGAGCTGGTAAACATTGGCGAGCTGGGCTATTGGCCTCAAGGTAATGCCTTCTGCATCTTCTTCGGACCCACTCCTGTAAGTCAGGGAGATGAAATTCGCCCGGCAAGTCCGGTCACTGTATTCGGTAAGATTCACGGCGACGCTACTATATTCAAGAAAGTGGTCGCTGGAATGAAAATAACCATCAGGAGGGAGAACAATGAGTAAAATGGTCAAAAGGCAAGTCTATTACTTCGACGAATCGGGAGAAGAAAACACGCAGTGGGTAATCGAAGCCGTTTCACAGCGACTAGAAGTTGGCGGAATCAGGCAAGTCATCATCGCCAGCACCTCCGGTGAAACTGCTGTTGCGTTTGCCCGCAGCCTCAAAGGCAAGGCCGAGTTGATTTGTGTCTCGGAAGCGCCATACCGACGGGAGTGGGGCGAGGAATGGCCTTGTCTCAAGCAGGAATTCAGGCAAGAGTTAGAGAGCCTCGGAGTCAATATCATGGATAATGTGCCTTACGTTTTCCATAACTCGGTAGTGGAAGCAGCCAGGTGGCCTAACACCTCTCCCGAGCGACTGGTGAAGGAAACACTGTACTGCTTTGGTCAGGGAATGAAGGTAGCTGTGGATGTCGCCTTGACCGCGGTTTCTTGTGGTTATGTGGCTCCTTACCAAGATGTGATAGGTGTTGGTGGGTCGGGAAAGGGAGCAGACACAGCCATTATACTTCGAGCTACTTATCCTGCGTCTCTATTTGACAAAGACCCGGCGAAAAGACTGGAGATAAAAGAAATAATCGCCATGCCTATTGCTAAAAAGTGGTGGGACTAATACTGAGTTTGCAATTGGAGAGGAGTTACCGAGCCCCGGGGTTTTAGGGCTGCTTCATCGGCAGGAGCCACTTACCCGCTCAAGGTGTATGTGGTGGCTGGTTAGGAGAAGACAACCGCTAGATGTGGCGATAGGGACATACGATATGTCCACATGGGAGTAGGGCATGCCGCCCAAAGTCTTTATCTTTAGGCAACAGCAATGAACCTGGGGGCAGTTGTCGTGGGTGTCTTTTATGACGAGGAGGTAGCCAAACTCCTCGATCTGCTCGGGAATGAGCAACCCTTGTATATAATCCCTGTGGGTCGGAAGGTCTTATGGCTCGTCACATTTCAGCCGGAGGGCCTGCTATCTCTCAAAGCTCTGGCAAAATCTTCTGCTTGCTTTAAGTCTCTTGCATTGGGTCTCCCCTTGTTTATTCCACCAACAATCATGGCTGCCCAAGATGTATCAAATCCTCTGCAGGAGAATTCCCCGATAACATCGAAGCCTTTCCGCTGCAGCTTTTCTTTTAGTGGTTTACTGAAATCGTGGGAAAAGTGTATTTTTCTTAGTCCGCTTGTCGAAAAAATGAACGCCTTTTTGTTTCTTAGCATGGGCAGTGTATCGGCAAAATCCAATAAACTTTTATGATATTTGCCAAAATAAATCCCCGAGCCAAAACCGATGAAATCATATTGCTCAAGCATACTTGCATCCATTTGCTTCACCTGTAATAAGTCGGCGTCAAGAGCATTCGCCATTACCCTGGCAATCCTTTCAGTATTGCCGTGATGTACGGAGATATAGATTACTAGAGCTTTCATCGCCTATTGTCTTGCATGTCTCAAGTTTAAGTTTGACAGTAAAAACTCTCATGGACAAGAAACCAACTAACTAGTACAGACAGACGCCGATGGTATTTTTCTGCGTTCCAAATAGCTGCACTACTCAACAGGTTTGTCAAGTATGGCGGGATTGCATTGCAGCCTGGACTGAGTTACCTGCTTAAAAGACTTGACACAGCCAATATAGATGTAATATCCAGGTTGAATCCCGGCCCCATGCTGGTGGACAGGGATGCACTTCTGATATATTGCCCTTTAGCTCCACTGGGCTTTGCTTTAACAATAGCTTCCACTGCCGCTGCCAGGTTCCCCATGAGGTTGTCTTTATCAAAACTGATTTTGCCGATAGGCAAATGGATGATGGCTGTTCTATCCAAACGAAATTCAGATCTACCTTTACGAGCTTCATTTACAACTCGAGGCAAGTCCTGAGGTGGGACTACGGTGCCGGCCTTGGGATTAGGCATCAAACCTCGCCGCCCCAAAATACGACCGAGCTTGGCTACTTTGGGCATCATATCAGGAGTGGCAATGGACACATCAAATTCAAGCCAGCCACCTTCTATTTGCTTAATAAGCTCATCCGCTCCGGCATAATCAGCACCTGTTTCCTTTGCCAACTTTATCCCTTCACCTTGAGTAAAGACAAGCACCCGTGTCTTTTTCCCCAGCCCATTAGGCAGTAGAACTACACCACGCACCTGCTGATCAGCACTACGTGGATTGACTCCCATCTTCAAATGGAGCTCAACTGTCTCATCAAATTTAGCGTAGGAAGCCTTCTTAGCTAACTCGATTGCTTCTTCAGGAGAATAAGCCTTCGATTTATCTAGAAGCTTACTAGCTTCCTGGTATTTCTTACCATGTTTTGCCACTTACTTATACCCTCAAAATCCTACAATTTCTGAGAACCCAAAATTATTCTACCTCAACTCCCATGCTCCGAGCCGTGCCGGCAACAATGCTTACTGCCTTATCAATATCAGTCGTATTGAGGTCCTTCATTTTATTTCGTGCGATCTCATAAACTTTATCTTTGCTTATCTTCCCTATTTTCTCGCTCACAGGATTTCCGCTACCCTTTTCCGCTCCCAAAGCGCGTCGTAATAGATCAGAAACAGGTGGCATCTTGGTCACAAAGCTAAAAGACCGATCCACATATACAGTTATCTCAGCAGGAATGATGAAACCTTCTTGAGAGGAAGTTCGCTCATTGTATTCCTTACAAAAAGCCATAATATTAATCCCATGCTGTCCCAAAGCAGGCCCGACAGGTGGTGCTGGAGTAGCCTGACCCGCAGTTATCTGTAACTTAATGACCGCTTTAACTTTTTTCGCCATTGCTGAATCTCTCTTTCATTGCGTTCTGGACACCTAATCAGGGCACGTTATATTTTTTCTACCCCCAAGAGGTCCAATTCCACGGGCGTTTCCCGGCCGAAGACCGATAGTAAAACTATCGCCTTACCTTTGTTCAGGTTAACTTGCTCCACTTTGCCGATAAAGTCAATAAAAGGTCCACTTGTTACACGTATACTATCTCTTTCTTTGAAATTCATTTTAACCTCGGTAGGAGCTTCTTCCATGCGTTGCAGGATGGCACTCGCCTCTTGTTCAGGTAAAGGAACAGGTTTGACACCAGCGCTCACAAAGCCTGCGACACCAGGGGTGTTACGTACTGTATCCCAGCTATGTTCGTCTAATTTCATGTTCACCATGATATAGCCTGGGAAGGCTTTCTTGGTCATCGTATGCCGCTTTCCAGATTTGATTTCAATCTCTTTTACTGTGGGTATCACCAAATCAAATATCTTATCACCCACATCCATATATTTGATACGTTGTTCTAAATTCCTCTTGGCCTGCTCCTCATGCCCTGAAGAGACGTACAATAAATACCATTCTCCATTAACCATTGACTATTAACCACCTAGAATCAAATCAGCAAACAATCTGTAAAAACCATAATCTAAAGCACCTAAAATAGCTCCCACAATAGCACACACAATGAGAACTAAAAGACTCAATCTCAAAGCTTCCTGTTTTGTTGGCCAGTGCGCTTTTCGCAGTTCAGCCACAACTCCGGGAAAGAAACTGAATCTCGACTTTTTGGCTGGGGCAGACTTAGTACCTGTAGCTTTCTTAGTACGACTTGTCATAAGTTATTTTGTTTCTCGATGAAGAGTATGGCTACGGCAATGAGGACAATATTTATTCAACTCCAGCCGCTGCGGATCGTTCTTCTTGTTCTTTGCCGTAGTATATGTCCTCCGCAGACATTGATTACAAGCTAGATGAATAATTACGCGTATATCGCCCTTTTTCTTAGCCACCTCTATCTAAATGTCCACAAATTTTCAGCAAACCATAGTTTACGATATAATTTTGCTAACGACACCGGCACCGACCGTCTTTCCACCTTCCCTGATGGCAAAGCGCAATCCCTCCTCCATAGCTACAGGTGCGATGGTCTTAATCTTCATGTGAGTCAGGCTATCACCAGGCATGGCCATCTCCACGCCCTCAGGAAGGATTATTTCGCCCGTAACGTCCAGAGTTCTGATAAAGAACTGGGGCTTATATCCATTAAAGAAAGGTGTGTGTCTGCCACCCTCTTCCTTGGTCAAAATATAAACTTCAGCCTCGGCTTCGGTATGAGGTTTGACCGTGCCAGGTTTCGCCAGTATTTGTCCTCGCTCTATGTCATCTCGATCGAGGCCCCGCAATAGCACTCCAACGGCATCGCCGGCCTCTGCTTCCTGCATAGTTTTGTGAAACATCTCCAAGCTAACTGCTACTGTCTTCTTTGTTTCCTTTAATCCTACTATCTCCACTTCATCGCCGGCTTTGATTACCCCTCGTTCTACTCGGCCTGTAGGTACAGTCCCTCGCCCTTTGATACTGAACACATCTTCTATAGGCATCAGGAAGGGTTTATCACGATCTCTCTGCGGTAGGGGAATGTACTCGTCTACGGCATCCAACAATTTCCATATGGTGCCACACCAGGAGCAATCTCTTTTGCCGCAGCCACATTCCAAAGATTTGAGAGCACTTAATCTCACAATTGGTATTCCATCACCGGGAAACTCATATTTTTTCAATAAGTCTCTAACCTCCATCTCCACCAAGTCTAATAACTCTGGGTCATCTACCAGGTCTACTTTATTGAGAGCCACCATTATGCGGGGAACTTCCACTTGCCGAGCCAGAAGGATATGTTCTCTGGTTTGCGGCATAGGACCGTCATCGGCAGCGACCACTAAAATAGCTCCATCCATCTGAGCAGCTCCAGTTATCATGTTCTTGATGTAGTCAGCATGTCCAGGACAGTCAACGTGGCAGTAATGACGCTTCTCAGTCTCATACTCGATATGAGAAATAGCTATCGTTAGCCCACGAGCTTTTTCTTCAGGAGCATTATCTATGGAATCAAAGGGACGGAATTCCGTAAGACTCGCTTTAGCTAATACCTGGGTCATAGCTGCAGTCAATGTGGTCTTCCCATGGTCAACATGCCCTATAGTGCCCACATTGATATGTGGTTTAGCACGCTCATAAAGTTTCTTAGCCATTCTAACCTCCTTTTATCTCAAAGCCCACAACCAGATTCGAACTGGTGACCCCGTTCTTACCAAGAACGTGCTCTACCTACTGAGCTATGTGGGCAGTATGCCCGAAAGTATATTGTAAGTCAATATGCGTAAAGAGTCAACAATATATCTGTTCTAATTTAGAACGTGATGTACAAATTAAGTTGGCAAATTAACGGAGAGATTTTAAAGGAATGCTTTGGTGAAAGTCAAGTAGGAGGTCTAGAAGATGTTGAGCTTAGCTGAAGTTGATGATGTTGGTGGCGCTGCTGGATACATTGGCAAGTATCTCCATATGCAGTCGCACCATGTGCGTAAGTATATTATGAGTGCTGGTTGGGTGTTCCCAGGCTGGATAGGTTTTTCTCAATGGATAAAGTGGGAGTTTGGAGACTACCCTAAAAGAGAGATGTTGGTTAAGTTAGCGAGAATGAGTAAGGCAGAGCGCGAAGAGTATACGTGGCTTGTGGTATATTTGTGGGAGAAGAAACATCTTGTTGGAAATAAAGTGTTTTGAAGTGTAAGATAGAAATTGACGGCGATGCCGGAAAAAGATTATTATTCTGTGCCGTAGAAATATATAGAAGTGTGGTGCAAATATGAAACAGGTGAACCTTAAAGAATTCAACATTGAAGGACTGCGCTTTACGTTCTGGACAAGCTTGACAGACGATTTATTGGAGAGGATACGGAGTGTGGTAGCTCCAGATGAAGAAGGGGATTACATATTTGAGGAATCGTATAGGATAGGAAATGTGGGTCATTTTATGTTCGCCATGGTTTCGAAAGTAGAGGGTGAAGGAACTTACATGATTGTAGTTTCATGTAACATAAAGGGTGGGAGAGGGTTGAGAAAAGGGGCAGGAAATGTAGGGAAATTATTAGAAATCCTATCTGATATTAAGAAAGAAACAACGGCATTCTGTGTGCTACATCTATCATTTGGTCGGCGAAAGAAGTGCAAAACAGTAATAAGTCTGCCGTTAAAGATAACGGATATGCCAAAAACGCTTTACAATGAAATCCGTGGTATACATTTTGCGAAGCGTGAAGAAAAGGGCCTTAGGTATGATGTCGTAGTGGACGTTGAACGGGATGGGAATCTTACTGAGATGATAAATTATAGAAAAATGATAAATATGAAGGAATCGATTTTGGAAGATGTAATACAGGAAGGCCTGAAAATTTCTGATAGTTTTGTTTTGAGGGAGAAATAGTGAGTATGGAAGAGACGGAGTTACCTTTTGTTAAAAAGATAGATGCAAGCGAAATATATTTACAAAACTTAAAGGGTATGTTTGCTCCTATTAAATTGCCAGAATGGATGGGAAGTAAAGGGGGACGAGAATCTTTCAAGAAGGGGAAATACCCTGAGTATGGAACATGGGGTGTGATGTATGAAGCTCTAACTGGAAGAGAAGCAATTGAAGGTTTAAAAATCGTCGACGAGTTGGATTTGTCGGAAGTAAAAAGACAAGTTGATGATTTAAATTCACAAGTAGAATCTGTATTATCGGAAGTACAGGAGTGTAGACAAAGTATTAGTACACTGCTGGATGAATTGAGGGGAAAGCCCGTCATTAAGCAAACAGAGATATTAGAAATAGATGCGACTTTAGAAGTAATAAGACCGATACCAGTAGTGATTGAAGAGTACAGAGATGAAGTTATTGCTAGTTTCACAGAGATAGAAGCTTTTGGAGCCGGTTTATGTGAGGCGGAGGCTATAATAGACCTCAAAAATGAGATTAAAAAAACTTTCTTTGAACTAGAGGAAGTTAGTGACGAGGAACTTGGCAAGCTTCCTATAAGTTGGAAAAGGGTATTATCGAAGGTGGTAAAGAAAATTGGGAATAGCGAGTAGTTTCAAAATAAAAAGGATGACTGGCGCTTTGAAAGAAAAGCTATCCCTAGATTTTAGCGGAAAAGAACCAAGAGCTTACTACTATTTAGGCGGAAAAAGGGTATTAAAAGTACGTATTACAAATGTTCATGGTGGTGATACGCTTAGTGTAGGTGCAGCTACGAAATTGAGAAACAGCTTGTGGCTTGATTGGGAGGGCTTGAAAAGGTTGTATGAGTGTCCGATGAGTGGAAAGGAATTTGAATATAGAATAAGGGAAATGTTAAAGCGATATTAGATAGCGAAAAATAGTGCCCTTTAAATTAAGGGGTAATAAAGATTGGGGGAGCTAATAATGGCTCTCCCTTATTAGTTAAATTTACTGATTTGCTAGAGGTTGACTGTATAAAAGAATGAGGAGTAATATGGGTGCTTGAAAGGAGGCAAGCGGCCTCTGCCTTTTCTACTAGCTATATGGGGTTCAGGTGGTCGGAGGTTCAAAGGCTCGAATCTTAGATATAATTTTGATGAGGCTATAATAGTGTGTCTGATGGCGGTTATGCCCCGTTCTTATCTGGAACGGAGAGAATTGACAAGTATTTCTGTTAAGATATAATAAAGTAGGAGGTGTTATTAAGCATTGATGGTAAAACTGGCGGAGAAAGATAAATTAGAATAGTAGAAAGATTAAGGAGGTGTAATTCGTAATGACTATTTTTGGAATTGTTTTGGGTGTAGCTTTTGGTCTGATTCTTCTAGCTTTGGCGATTTTTGTAGTTAGACAGCAGACATTTGCCATTATTGAGCGATGGGGAAAGTTTACCAGGGTCGTTGGTCCTGGTCTTCATCTTAAAGTTCCTATAATGGATAGAGTGGCTGGCAGAGTTTCCATTAGAGTACAGGAACTAAATGTGAGTATCAAAACCAAAACCAATGATAATGTTTTTGTAGACTTACTTATTGCGGTTCAGTACTTTGTTGATGGAGAGGATAAGGTTTGGGATGCATTTTATAGACTTACGAATCCAAAAGCTCAGATGGAATCTTGGATATTTGATAATG
>Ga0209979_1001592_pt1 | contig 24282 bp, 18 predicted proteins | sample AnhtaG_FD_183114 | JGI IMG/M metagenome (GOLD analysis project Ga0209979, IMG submission 183114) | Deep subsurface microbial communities from Anholt, Denmark to uncover new lineages of life (NeLLi) - Anholt_01485 metaG (SPAdes) (version 2) | ecosystem: Environmental > Aquatic > Marine > Oceanic...
CTGCAATTCGCAGCTACATCTCGACCACCCGCAAGCACGGGCTGAACGTGATCGATGCCGTTCATGGCGCTTTGACTGGCTCCCCTTTTATCCCGTGCGCTCTTGGAGGGGTGGCCTGAGTAGTAACCTCAATGATTTGATTCACTATTTTGAAAGCAGCAGACGCAAATTTGTTAGCGTTTAGATCAGCCGCTTCCTGGTCTCCAATCTCTGTACTCAATGGCAAAGTTATCGATATCCGAGTTCTGCTTGATCCCACAACTATCCAAGGGCAAAATGGGTCATAGAAAACCTCGACCCCGGGTGTTTCCCGGCTCGTAAACATAAGAATAGAGTGTTTATGTATACTTCTGTCGTCTAGCTTGAGTATCAGGCCTGATTCGGTCATTCCGCCTTGATAACCACTACGCTCTTGCTTATAAAAGCGTTCAGTTACAGCGGTTTCGATTACCTCTTCAGCCCATCTTCCTCTTTCTGCATCCTCAATCCGCCTTTCGTAACCTGGTGTACACCACTCCCCGATCATTTTCTGACAGATTTCTCTTGCTCCGATGGTCACATGATACGTGTTCCTGCCCACCGTAACGCGATAATCTTTATGCTCCAAGGGCAATTGAAATGGCAGTACAAAGACGAATTGTAGAGCCTGTATCATTGTCGCCTCCTAACAGTTCCCTTTTGGTGTCTGACAATTGCACAGATACACAGCTACGACCTCCTGATCTGGTTGCCCGTCATGAAGCCGACGAGCCCGCGAGGGCAAAGTTTGGGACTTGGAGCTCAACTCCATGCTACCGGGAGGAGTGCTACTCCCTTAGGTACTCCGCCACATCCCGGGGCTTCATCCCCTCGTGCGCCGAATCGCGGGCGGCGAAGACCATGGCCAGACTGCGCACGTTGTCCCGGCCGGAGGTCTCCGCCTCACGCCCCTCGCGCAGGCAGGCGAGGAAATCGCGCAGCAGATAGTCCTGGCTCTCGAAGTCCATCTCCACCAGCGGCACCTCTCGCGGAGGATCGTCAGAGTGGCGGATCAGGACCTCTTGGCCTTCGTAGACCAGCGCTCCCTCCTCACACTCCACCCGCCACCAACCATTCCACCCCGTGAGCACCCCTCGATCTACGACCGTGGCCTCGTAGAGGATGGGGACGCCCCCCTCCGTCAGGATCAGGACGGCGGCCACTGGATCGCCGGCGTAGGGGCTCCAGCCGGGGTTCCAGGTGTAGGCCACCACCCGCTCCGCATCGCGCCCCAGCAGGCAGCGCATCATGTCGAAGTGGTGGATGGCCATCTCCACCAGCAGCACGTCCTCCATCCGGTGGCGGAACTCGCCCCAGTCGGTCACGTCCAGCCGGAAGCTGACGAAGAGGTGATCCACCCGGCCCAGCCGCCCCTCGGCCAGGGCGCGCTTCATGGTCTGAAACCAGCGCTGGTAGCGGTAGTTCTGGGATACGACCAGGGGCAGGCCCGCCGCTTCGGCAGCGGCGACCATCTCTCTGGCCGGGGCGATCGTATCAGCCAGTGGTTTCTCGGTGAGCACCGGTAGCCCTCGCGCCAAGGCCGCCAGCGCGATCTCTCGGTGGTGGCAGGGCGGCACGACGATGAGCACGAAATCCGCCTCCACCGCCTCCAGCGCGGCCCGGTGGTCGGTGAAGGCCCGCTCAGGCTCCAGGCCGAAGCACTGGCGCGCCTCTTCCAACGGCTCAGGGTTGACGTCCACCATGGCTGCGTATTCCACCTCGTCGCAGGCGGCGATAACCTGCTGCCAGCGGCGGCCGAAGCCGCCCATCCCGACCTGAATGCCCCGCATCATAAGGCGTCTCTCTCACTTCAGAACTACTCCCCTACCCTCCCGCAGGTTAGCGAACATCCCCCTTGGGGGTTGAAAGCTAGGCCAGTGTAAAGCAACTTCCAACCTGCGGGAGGATGAGCAGTTTGTCCCTCCCTCACTTCAGAACCGACAGCCCCCCATCCACGGCCAAAGCCTGGCCGGTGCACCAGTCCGACTCGTCGGAGGCGAAGTAGAGGGCGATGCCCACGATGTCCTCCGGCTGGCCGATGCGCCCCAGGGGGGCAGCCTCTTCGAGCGGTCGCCTGCGCTCCGGGTCGGAGAAGGACGCTGCGGTCATGCTGGTCATTGTCGGGCCGGGACAGATGGCGTTGACGGTGATGTGATGGGGCGCCAATTCCACGGCCAGAGCGCGGGTCAACGATAGGACAGCGCCCTTGGAGGCGGAATAGGCGGCGTGGCCCGGCTCGCCGACAATGGCCGCTTTGGAGGAGATGATCACGATGCGTCCTCTCCCCCGCTCGATCATCCCCGGCACCACTGCCTGGGTGGGCAGCACCACTCCCATGACATTGACCCGGAAGAGCTCCTGCCACAGCTCTTCCCCCTCCTCGATGAAGGGCGCACCCCGGTGGATGCCGGCGTTGTTGATGAGGATGTCAATGGAGCCGAAAGCCTCTTCCGCCTTTCGCACCATCCGCTCCACATCGGCCCAGCGGCTGACGTCCGCTTCGATATAGAGGACCCGGCCGCCCTGGGCCTCGATCTGCCGCACCGCGGCCTGGCCGTCGGAGGGAGTACGAGAGGCGATGACCACCCTGGCCCCCTCCCGCGCCAGCCCCTGGGCGATAGCCCGTCCGATCCCCCGGCTGCCGCCGGTCACAATGGCCACTTTGTCGGCGAAGCGCATGATTTACCCCCCTTTCAAACTATTTTGGTCATTTGGTCACTTGGTCTGTTAGTCCCTTCAGCAGACCAAGAGACCAAGGGACTAACAGACCAGGAGACTAAGCGACTAGGAGACTAAGCGACCAAGATCTCGATAGGTCTCTCCCAGCGTCTCAAACAGCGAGGCATAGAGCTCCACGAAGGGCTGGTAGAAGTCGTGCATCTCCGGCCGGGGCTCAACCCGCCCCACCGGCTGCACAAAGCGGCTGGCCGTCTCCCGGAGGTCATCGAACACACCCACGGCGTAGCCGGCCACAATGGCCGAGCCGAGGGTGGCGCATTCCTCTCGGCTCAGCCGCAGGTAGGGCAGACCCAGGACATCGGCTTTGATCTGGTTCCAGAGAGCGCTGATCGCTCCGCCGCCGATGACTCGCGCCTCCTTGAACTCCAGCTCCGGCAGAAGCTCTCTTTCGATCCCCAGGTAGAGGGCGTACTCATAGGCTACCCCCTCCAGGAGCGCCCGATAGAAGTGGGCCCTGGTGTGGGCCCAGGTGAAACCCAGCCACAGTCCCCGCAGCTCCGGCTGACTGGGGCACGTTCGGCCGCCCAGGTGGGGGAGGAAGAGGAGGGAGTCGGAGCCGGGAGGGACGGCGGCCGCCATCTCGTCCAACAGTGCGTAGACGTTGCCCCCTCGCTGTTTCTCCACTTGAGCGAACTGGTCCCGGAACCAGCGCAAGTTCAGTCCCCCGCCGTTGATATATGCCAGCGCGTGCCAGAGTCCTTGGGGGACCAGGCGGGCGGTGAAAAGCGTCCGATGCTCCAGATCGGGCAGGAAACGGTCGGTGCAGATGGCCAGCACCGAGGCGGTGCCTGCCACGTCGAAGACCAATCCCGGCTCCACCATCCCCGCCCCCAGCATCCCTGCCGCCTGATCTCCGCAGCCAGCGGCGATGGGCGTGCCCGCCAGCAGTCCCGTCTCTCGGGCTGCCTCCGGCGTCACTCGCCCCACGATTTCCCAGGGTTGGACGATCCGGGCCAGCTTCTCCATCGGCACGCCGAACAGTTTGCACAGCTCCTCCGACCAGGCTATCTCTTCGGCGTTGCTAAGGCAGGAGAAGTGGAGGTAGGTGTAGTCGAGGAAAGCCTCGCCACCTGGAAGCCCAGCCATGCGTCCGGCGACATACGCGCCCGGGACGACGAATTTGTGGATGTGGGCGAAGGTTTCAGGGCGCTCATGCATCCACCACAGGATCTTGGGGCCGTGGGAGGTGGTGGGAGGGCCGCCCGTCTTGTGGATGATCAACTCTTCGTGAGCTTTCATGGAGGCGATGTAGGGCTGGCAGCGGGTATCGAGCCAAGAGTCGTAGGGGATGGGAGTGCCCCAGGTTTCATCCACACCGCCGATGCCGGCCATCTGCCCATCGAAGGCGATGGCGGCCACAGATGCGGGCTGGACGTCGCTCTTCTCCAGGCACTCCCGGATGGTGCGCAGGGCTGAAGCGTAGATATCATCGGGGTCCTGTTCCACCCAGCCGGGTCGGGGGTAGTGGAGGTTCGACTCCTCGTAGGCCTCGGCGAGGAGCTCTCCCTGCGCATCATAGATGGCCGCTTTGGTGCCCGCCGTCCCCAGGTCCACGCCGATGAGGTATGTCTGGGCCACGGAATGCTACCTCCTGTCCTGCCTCCCATGCGGACAATCCTTGGTTGCATTATACCATCCTCCCACCTAATCTGCCAATCACTACCAAGCAAACACTGGCGGCCCGGAGGGGGCATGATATAATAGAGCCGGGCAAAGGAATGAATAAGGAGCGTGATGCACTCATGCAATCTGTCTACGACCCCTCTGCGGGGGAGTGGGATCACTTTGTCGTATCCCATCCGCAGGCCCATATCCTTCAGATGAGCCTCTGGGGAGAGCTGAAGCAGCGCTTCGGCTGGCGGATGCGGCGGGTGGCGCTGGTGGAGGATGAACGCATCTGCGCCGGAGCCCAACTCCTCCTGCGCCCCTTTTTTCCCTGGCTGAAGCATGGTCCCTGCCTGGCCTACGTGCCCAAGGGCCCCTTGGTGGATTGGGAAGACGCCGACACAGCGACAGCACTCCTGTCCGCCATCCATCCCCTGGCCCGGGAGGAAGGCAGTGTGTGCCTCACCATCGAGCCTGAACTGTTCGATGCCCCCCAGCTCGACGCCCGCCTGAGGGAGTGCGGCTTCCGCCCCAGCGCTCGGGGTATTCAGCCGCGTCGCACCATCCATGTGGACCTGCGTCCCTCTGAGAAGGAGATCCTGGCGGCGATGAAGAGCAAGACACGCTACAACATCCGGCTGGCCCAGCGGCGGGAGGTGGAGGTGAGCGTCGGGGATGCAGGGGACGTCTCCACCTTCTATCGCTTGAGCCAGCTCACCAGTGAGCGGGACGAGTTCGGCATCCACAGCTATGCCTACTACCAGAGGGCCTATGATCTCTTCGTCCCGGCGGGGCTGGCCTGCCTCCTCCTGGCGGAGTACCGGGGACAGCCCCTGGCGGGACTCATGGCCTTCGCCTGTGGGCCCCGGGCCTGGTACTTCTACGGCGCTTCCTCCAGCGAGGAGCGCCACCGGATGCCAAACCACGCCCTGCAATGGGCCGCCATGCGCTGGGCCAAAGAGCAGGGCGGTGAGACCTACGATCTGTGGGGTGTGCCCGACGAGGAGGAGGCGGTACTGGAAGCGGAGTTTCTGGAGCGCAGCGGGGGCCTGTGGGGAGTGTACCGCTTCAAGCGAGGCTTTGGCGGCCGACTGGTCCGGTACATTGGAGCCTATGACTACGTATACCGCCCCCTTCTCTACCAACTCTACCGCAGGGCCCTACAGTGGCGAGGCAGAGGTGCGCGGTGATGCAGCTCGTCCCTATCGCGGATCGGCGGGAGTGGAATGAAGCCCTGGCCCGATTTCCCCAGGGCCACGTGCTGCAAAGCTATGAGTGGGCGGAGGTGAAGGGGCACTGGGGGTGGCATCCCCTGCGCTTGCTGCTCCGGGAGGGGGCAGAGGTGCGCGCGGCAGCCAGCGTGCTGCGGCGACCGGTGCCCCACACCCCTCTCTGTTTGCTGTACGCTCCCAAAGGGCCGGCCTTCGACTATGAAAATGTGGCGCTATGGCCCAGGGTGCTGGAAGCACTGGAGGATCTGGCCCGACGGCAGAGGGCTATCTTTCTCAAGATTGACCCCGACCTGCGCCGCAACGCGGGGGTGGAGGGGAGCGAGCTGGAGCCCACAGCGGGCGCGGTGATCAGGCTGCTGGAGGAGCGGGGATGGCGCTTCTCCCCTGAGCAGATCCAGTTTCGCAACACGGTCCTGGTGGACCTGTGCCCCTCGGAGGAGGATATCTTGATGGCCATGCACAGCAAGACACGCTACAACATCCGGCTGGCGGGGCGGCGAGGGGTGCGGGTGGAGGAGGCAGGGGAGGATGAACTGCCACAGTTCTACCAACTCTACGTCCAGACCAGTGCCCGGGACCGGTTTCTAATCCGCCCCTTCGCCTATTATCAGGATGTGTGGCAGACATTTCTTAGGGAGGGACTGGGGAAACTTTTCCTGGCCCACTATGGGGAGCAGTGTCTGGCCGGCCTTTTCCTTTTTCGCTGGGGAGAGAGGGCCTGGTACATGTATGGTGCATCATCAGATGTGGAGCGGCAGCGGATGCCCAACCATGCCCTTCAGTGGGCCGCCATAAAGTGGGCCAGGGCCCAGAGCTGCACCACCTACGACCTCTGGGGCGCACCGGAGATCTTCGACGAATCAGATTCCCTGTGGGGAGTTTACCAGTTTAAGCGCGGCTTTGGTGGCCAGGTGGTCCGCTACCTGGGAGCCTATGACTACCCAGTCTATCCCCTCTTATATCAACTGTTCAGCGGCCTCCTGCCTCGCTACCGGGCCCTACTGCGCCGGCGGCGTGGCCAGAGCCCTGGCCCCTGACTGTCTTATTATCACCGTTTCAATTGGAGTGCAGGCACAAGCCTGCCCGTTGCGCTACACGACGAAAAGCAGACTTGCGTCTGCACTCCGGAAGCGGAACTTCTCCTCTGACTGATCCTTCCCAGTGGCTACAGTGCCTGCCTTAGGATCCCCTCCAACGCCTCTACGGAGAGGGGGCGTGGATTGTTGCGGATCAGCCGCTCGATCCCGAAGGCAGCCCGCGCAATGGCGGGCAGTTGCTCCTCCGTGATACCAATATCCCGCAACCCCCGCGGGATTCCGATGTCAGCCTTCAGCCGCTGCACGGCCTCCACGCTCTCCTGGGCAGCCTCCCACACCGATAAGCCCTCCACCTCCTCGCCCAGCCAGCGGGCCATGTTGGCGAGGGCCTCAGGACAGGCGGGCAGGTTATACTCCATCACGTAGGGCAGCAGCAGCCCATTGCCCAGCCCGTGAGAGGTGTGGGTCAGTGTGCCGATGGGGTATTGCAGAGCGTGTACGCCCGCAGCACCGGCGTTGGAGAAGGCCATCCCCGCCAGTAGTGCTCCCAGGTGCATCGCCTCCCGCACTGCCAGGCTCCGCCCTTGGTACACCGCCTTCCGCAGGTTGGCTCCGATCAGTTGAATCGCCCGCTGGGCCAGGGCATCTGCCAGGGGGAACTTGCCCGAGTAGGCAACTGGCTGGTCGGGCTCCACGGGCAGGGCGTGGTAGTCAATGCAGGTGTAGGCCTCAATGGCATGGGTCAAGGCATCAATCCCACTCTCCGCAGTGACCTTGGGCGGGCAGCTCACCGTGAGCAGCGGATCGTATAGTGCCACCCTGGGGCGCAGATAGTTGCTGGAGATGCCAATCTTCAGGTTGCGCTCCACATCGGTCAGCACCGCCACCGGCGACACGGCTGAGCCGGTGCCGGCCGTGGTGGACACGGCGACCAGGGGCAGGATAGGTCCCGGCACTTTGTTCTCCCCGAAGTAGTCGGCCGGCTCTCCGCCCCATCGGAGCACCGTGGCCGCCGTCTTGGCCAGATCAACGTTGCTGCCCCCTCCCAGACCCACGATGACATCCGGCGCCGCAGCGCGGGCGGCCTCGATGCAAGCCTGGGCGGCCTCGACGCGGGGTTCCGGTTCACCCCCCTGGAAGACGTCGAAGGCCACATCGGCCTCGTTCAAACTTTCAAGCACCCTGTCCAGCACCCCGGCGGTGACAAGGTGCTGATCGGTGACCACCAAGACCCTTTGGCCACCGATTTGTCCTATGATCTGCCCCAATCGGCGCACGGTGTTCCGCCCGAAGATGATCTCCCCCGCCGTGCTGAAGCCCCACTGTTGGCGCATTTCTTTCCCCCTTTCCCGTAGAGAAATTGCGGTCTATCAAGCTGGTGATATAATGTATCGGGTTAGAGCTCAGTGCATAATATACCATCGCCTCCCCGGAGAGACAAACCTCCAGATCGGTCACCCTCCCGCAGGTACCTGCGGGAGGGTGGGCATCCAATCCTCCGTCCTGCGAAGGATGAACAAGCTTTCAGAAGGCGCAGAGAACCCAGCTATGCCCCCCTGGCCACCTATTGGGAGTTGGCGGCGCTCCTGTGCGCCATCCGCTCGCGCTTACAGGGGCTGGAGGGAAGGCGATTCCTCCCCGCCTGCCCTCGCACGGTATTGGCGGCGGGGGTGATGGGGCTCGTCCTGGGCTTGATATCTGGGAGGATCAGTGGCAGTCTGGTGGTGGTAGCCGCAGGCAGCGTGGAGCTGGGCCTTGTGGTATACCTGGGAGCAAGCTGGGCGCTGGGGGCCAGGGATTTAAGAGCCGTGTGGTGGCTGGTTCAGGGGGAGAAAGGAGACTAGGATCTGATGGTCTAAGCACGGCCGTGCGTAAATCCGTTCCGGTTTTCTGGCTGGCAGGGGGCCACCAAGCTTCGCGCGGGATCGGAAACGTATTCCCATATCGAAATGGACCATTTTAATCCTGCTCTCCAGGCTGCCATCGCCCCTACCCTTTGTCGGCGTATGACAGGTCCGCTTGGTCATGTCCGTGGAAGGGATGGGCAGTAGCGAGCAGAGGACTCAGAGAGTCACACAGTAAAGTCGGCCAACCAGAGATAGGAGGGCAACAAGGAAATGAAGGAGCTAAGAGGTATACTGGTCGCTATGGCGACGCCATTCACGGAAGATGGGGAAGAGGTGGATTGGGGGGCGCTAGGGATCCTGGTTGATTCCCTGATCGAGGCAAGGGTGCACGGACTGGTCGTGGCGGGTAGCACAGGTGAGTTCCCCACCATGACGCCGGAGGAGCGCAGGAAGCTCACTGAGGTTGTGATAGAGCAAGCCGGCGGCCAGGTGCCTGTGGTGATTCACACAGCGGCGGTCCGGACACGAGAGACCATCATGTACTCCAAGCATGCGCAGGAATCGGGCGCCGACGGCCTTATGATCGTGCCTCCCTACTATGAGCCTCTCTCGGAGGATGAGGTCTATGCGCACTACGAGGCCGTGGCTGAGGCTGTTGACCTGCCCATCATGCTGTACAATATCCCAGCGGCGGCTGGATTCGATATGAAGCCCAGCTTCGTAGCCCGCTTAGCTGAAATTGATAACATCTCCTATGTCAAGGATAGCATGGGTGATGTCCGTCGCCTTCGGGGAATGATGGTCGCTTGCGGTGATCGGATTTCGATCTTCAATGGCTCCGATACGATATCCTTTGAGGGACTTGCGACTGGAGCTGTTGGCTGCGTCTTGGGTGCAGGCAATGTCATGCCGCGCCAGTGCGTCGAGTTGTTCGAACTGGTCAGTGAGAAGGGGGATCTGGAGGGCGGGCGACAGTTGTGGGACAAGATGTTTCCCGTCTGTGCCTTCCTCGAGCGAGAGGGCTATGTCGGCGCGGTCAAAGCGGGAGCCGAGCTGGCCGGCCTGCACATGGGGCCTCCTCGCAGGCCAATCCTGCCCTTGCGAGAAGAGAAGAGGGACGAACTGGCGGAGTTACTTGAGCGTTTGGGGGCCATATAGCGCTTGAGAAAGGATCCGGCCGCCTTTCTTTCCTCCCCGAACAACTGATAGGTGGGCCATTCAGGTACCTGCTCAGGAGTTCGCTTCGCTATTGTCCTGTGATGGCGCCAGGGGGGCAGCCCTAAGCTTGGGAAGCAGCGGTGTCGCCCTGCCGCTCTCTTCGGCTGTCTTGCTCCTTGTAAGGCGAAGGAGATGGATAGCTGTGGGGCAGGACTGGGGAGACACGTCGTCTGCCCTGCCCCTGCCTCCCGGCGCGTCATTGGCTCAGACGCGGCATCGCCAACGCCGACGGTGTCTGTGAGAGTCCGCCCAGTGCGGTGCACTTGAGTTCGCGCGGCAGCATCTGGCCCACAGCATACACAGCGTCAACCGTCTCATCCAGAGGGATCGGATTGACGTATCCGCCCAGGATGAGATCTGCGCAGACAAACGCCGCAGACGCCGCCACGGCGTTACGCGTGTGACAGGGGATCTCGACGATCCCCTGGACAGGGTCGCAAATCAAGCCCATGGTGTTCTGGAAGGCAATCGCCGCCGCGTCCGCTGCCTCGCGCGCGCTGCCACCCGCGGCCTCCACCACGGCAGCAGCGGCCATGGCGCCCGCAGCGGCGATCTCCACCTGGCATCCCGCCACCTCGGCCGCAAACGTGGCCCGCATTGCCACCACCAGTCCCACCGCCGATGCCGCCAGCAAAGCCAGCGCCGCCTGTGCCTGGCTCAAGCCTTTCTCTTCTACGAGCGTCACCAGCACGCCAGGGATCACCCCCGCCGCGCCAGCCGTGGGTGCCGCACACACCACTCCCATGCCGCCATTGACGTGCATCACGCCCATCGCCCGCGCCGCCGTGCGGGTGTGGATGCCCCCTATTGCCACCCGACCCTCTGTTTCCGCCTGGTAGACCCGGCGGGCGCTTGGCTGGAGCAGTTGCATAGACAGCAGATCCTCCTCAAGGCCGCGATGCACGGCTGCCCGCATCACCTCAAAGCGACGGATCATCTCGCCCCGCACCTGGTCTTCCGACAGCCCCAGAAGTGCCGACTCGTACGCCAGTGCGATCTGCCCCAGTGAGCAGCCGCGCTCTTCTGACAGAGCGACCATTTCGGCAGCATTGCAGAAAAGGGGTTCCCCGCGCAGCACAAAGAACAGCGGGGGCGCTGTCCAAATACGATGCACAGCCGACAGCGCCTCTATCTCAGCCCGGATGTCAGCCTCCAGTGGCGACTGGCGCCGGACGTGCAACAGCACTTGGTCGCCCCGTACCTGGCGCGCTGGCTGGCGGATGACCTGTCCATCCCGCGTCAACAGTTCGCGCACAGCCGACTCAACACTCGCTCTCAACACCACCAGCACTTCGTGTGCGTCGCCGGTCAATCGCACTCGCCAGCCTTCGACCTGTGTGAAGACCACCGCGCCGCCACCGATGGACTGAGCCACGGCGTGCAATGGCCGTCCGCCCCGCGAGGTCATCCGAATCTCGACGGCGTTGGGGTGATCGGCTTCGGGCAATCGGTCAATGACGAAGGCTATCTGAATGCCCTGCTCGTCGGCCAGGTCAAGCGCCTCGGGGAACCGTTCGTCGGTGATAGACCAACCCATGACCCCAGCGGCGAAGCCGAGGCCGGTCCCCTGCTGGCGATACACCTCCGCGAAGGAGCCGTCTGGGTCGAAAGCGAAGGTGACCGACGCCAACTCGTCGCCCAGCAAAGCACGGGCCAACGCGCCAATGTGGAACGGCCCGGCTGTGTGCGAGCTAGACGGCCCGCGCATGACAGGACCGAGCACGTCATTCAAGATGCTGGTAGGCTTCATACATTCTCCTTTCTGCTCTGCCCTCCCGCCAGCACGTCTGGCGCTGGAGGTGCTCCTTAATCTATTGTTGCCCGGATCGTGAGCTCCGGATCGCCCGATCACGTCGGGACGGCTATGGTCGGGGTCAAAGGCGTCATCCTTCGTCAACATTGTGACCACTCACAGCACCCGCGTTTCCCCGCAGGCCTATTCGCTGGGAAGCCCGCGCGATGAAGGCCTTCTCCCAGCCGGGGATCAGGCGGCTGATTCACGGGAGCGCATAGTCGCGCTTCATTCTCAAGCGATCGTATTTGGTAAGCGCTTCCGCGTCGGTCCCATCAAAGGAGCACAGAGCATGAATTCCCAGATTCCAGCGATCGTGCCGCACCCACTTCATCCCGATCCGCTGTCCATTCCAGGGCTGACTGCTGATTGCCGACCGCTGAATGCTTACAAATTGCGATCCACCAAACTGGTGATATAATGTATCAGGTTAGAGTCCAGTGTGTAATATACCATCACATCCCCGGAAAGACAAACTTCCAGACGACAATCTCCTGTCCCGCCTTGAAGGATGAACAAGCTCTCAAAAGGTACAAAGAAAACGACTATGCCATCCTATAACCAACGGCAGCTCGTGCGCGCGGCGGGGGTGGTCATGGCCGCATTCGGAGCCAGCCGTGCCCTGGGCCTGGCTCGCGACATGATCATCGCCCGACAATTCGGCACCAGCCAGGAACTGGGAGCCTACCTCGCGGCCTTCCGCGTACCAGATCTCATATTTTACCTCATCGCTGGCGGAGCGCTGGGCTCGGCCTTCATCCCCACCTTCACCTCCTATCTGGCCCAAGGCCGGGAGGATTCGGCCTGGCGGCTGGCCAATGCCATCTACACCTGGGTGCTGCTGCTCCTAACTGGGTTGGCAGCCATCGCCGCCTGTTCGGCTCCCCAGCTTGCCCGGCTCATCGTGCCCGGTTTTGACCCCCAGGCTCAGGCCCTCACCGCTTGGCTGATGCGGCGTATGCTCATCGCGCCCGTGATCTTTGGCCTCAGCGGGGTGAGCATGGGGGCCCTCAACGCCTACCAGCATTTCCTCTGGCCAGCATTAGCCCCCGCAGTCTACAACCTGGCCATAATCGCTGCCGCCTGGTGGGGGGCACCCCGCTGGGGGGTGCGCAGCCTGGCAGTGGGTGTGGTGATAGGGGCGGCAGGCCATTGGGGAGTGCAGCTTCCGGCCCTCTGGCGGCGGGGCTGGCGCTATGAGCCCCGGCTGGATTGGCGCAGCCCTGGTGTGCGGGAGGTGGGGCGGCTGATGCTACCCCGCACCGTCGGATTGGCCGCCGTGCAGTTCAACTTCCTGATCAACACTATTCTGGCTTCTACCCTGGGAGGAGAGGCCATCGCCGCCCTCGACTTCGCCTGGAAGCTGATGCTCCTGCCTCAGGGGGTGCTGGCCCTGGCCGTGGCCACTGCCGCCTTCCCAACCTTCTCCGCCCTGGCCGCCCAGGAACGCCTGACGGAGATGCGATCCACTTTAGTGGACACGCTTCAGGCAGTTCTGTACCTGACCATCCCTGCCGGAGTGGGACTTCTGGTGCTGCGGGTGCCCATCATCCGGGTGCTGTTGGAAAGGGGGCTCTTCGACCAGGGCTCGACGCAGGCCGTGGCCTGGGCACTGCAGTTTTTCGCTCTGGGGCTCATCGGCCACGCTGGGGTGGAGATCCTGGCCCGGGCCTTCTATGCCCTGCACGACACGCGCACCCCGGTGGGGATCGGCCTGGCGGCCATGGCGGGCAACATCGCGCTAAGCCTGCTCCTGAAGGGCCCTTTAGGCCACGGAGGGCTGGCCCTGGCCAACACCCTGGCAACCTACGGGGAATTGGCCGCCCTCCTGTGGGCGATCCGGCCGCGCTTACAGGGCCTGGAGGGGGCGCGATTCCTCCCCGCTTGCCGGCGCATGGTAGTGGCAGCGGGGATCATGGCGCTCGTTCTGGGCTTGACATCTGGGAAGGTTGCTGGCGGGCCGCTGGTGGTGGCCGCAAGCAACCTGGCCCTGGGGATCGTGGTCTACGTGGGAGCGAGTTGGATGTTGGGTGCGGACGACTTGCGGGCCGCGTGGGGACTGGTCCAGCAGGGGCGCAGGGGCTAGGGTCTGATGGTCTGAGATAGCTGCTGGGGCCGGAGCTTTGACTCTGGCCTCAACGAGTTACAGAAGAGGCTGGGGAGGCAGTGCTGGCGCCTGGCGGAGGATTCTGGCTAGAGCGATCACGCCCAGGACTCCGCAGCAGCAGAGGAGCATCAGCAGCATCACAGCTACGACGATCCACAGGGTCCGGCTGGTGGGGCTCATCCAGGGTGGAGCCTCTGCTTCCGGCAACGCTTCGGGGGGTGATGGCAACTCCTCCTCTATCTCCTCCTCAGCCGGCGGGAGAGACTCGCCTTCCTGGGGCAGCTCAGGCCGTGGGGCCTCTTCGGGCCCCACGGCCCCTCTCAGATCACCTCTGCAGTTTCCACAGAAGATGTCTTGTGGTTGGACCTCGGCACCGCAGTGGGGGCAAATGGGCATTTTGGCGAACTCCTTTCTCCAACACCCTGACGGGTACAGGTGAGCCGACCGCTCAGTCTCAGGGGTACAGTCCGACCAGCTTCCAGCGGATGCTCTGTCGAGGCTGGCGCGCCGACACGTTGACGGCCAACCAGGTTCGTGCCCAGGAGCTGTGGTCATCAACTCCCGCCACACTGACATCGGCCCACTCAAATGCAAAGGAGCCGATCCTCACCGTCTCTGTGAGCTCAGGGGGGCGAGCTGTTTCCAATCATCGCTTCCCTGCTCCTGGCTCAGGTGAAGGCGGCAGCGGAGGGTCGCTGGGGGGAAGGGGCCACCCCTCCGCCTGAGCCCAGGCCATCCGCGCCTCCCCCGCGAAACGAACTGATCCGGTCACGCAGATCAGGTCTTCGGCTGCCGCTCGCTGGCGCGCTCGGGACAACGCCTGGTCCACATTACCCGCCCCCGTAGCCTGAGCCCCCATATCGCGGGCCCACTCCTCCAGTTGGGCCACGGTTGCCGCACGGGGGCTGTCGAATTGGGTGACGATCACCTCGTGGGCAATGGGCAGCAGCACCTCCAGCATGCCGGGGATGTCCTTGTCCCGATAGGTGGCGAAGATGAGGTACAGACGCTGGTGGGGAAAGATCTCCTCCAATGCCCGGCGCAGTGCCTGCGCCGAAGCACGGTTGTGAGCCCCATCAACGACCACCCAGGGCCGCTGACCCAGAGCCTCCAACCGCCCGGGCCACTTCACCTTACCTAACCCCTCGCGGATGCTGCTCGGGGAGATGTGCAGGCCCTGCCCCTGCAACTGCTCCATCGCGGCCAAAACAGTCGTGGCATTCACCAGTTGATGGCGGCCCAGAAGGGGGAACCAATATTCAGGGCTGAAGGCTTTTCCGGGGGGCTGGGGGCCAGGGCATGCAGCAAACGATTGCCCCTCCCAGGTTGTGCCCTTAAACCTCCACTGCCAATCTCGGCCGACCAGGATGAGCGCAGCGTTCCGCTCCTCGCAGATCTGCTCGATAACGACCAGCGCTTGCTCCGGCTGGGGGGCACTGACGACTGCCAGGCTGGGCTTGATGATGCCCCCTTTTTCTCGGGCGATAGCCGCAAGGCTTGTGCCCAGGATGGCGGTGTGATCGTAGCTGAGGGAGGTGATCACGGAGACCAGGGGGGTGATGACGTTGGTGGCGTCCAATCGTCCACCAAGCCCCACCTCTACCACAGCGATGTCAATGGACCTTTGGGCGAAGTACCAGAAGGCCAGGGCGGTGATCAGCTCGAAGGTAGTGAGGCCGGGTATGGAGGGGACGTGGGGCTGGAGCTGGTGGAGGCCCTGGACCACCATTGCCTCCGGGATCAACTGTCCATCCACCCGTATCCGCTCGCGGAAGGTGTGCAGGTGGGGGGAGGTGAAGAGGCCGGTATGGTAGCCCGCTTCGCGCAAGATCTGCTCGCTCATGGCGGCCACGGAGCCCTTGCCCTTGGTGCCGGCGATGTGCAGGCTGGTGAAACGGCGATGGGGATTGCCGAGGGCAGCCAGTAAATAGTACATCCGTCGCAGGTCGAAGCGCTCAGGGGCATAGATGTAGGCCGTCTTTTTCTCGTAGTCGGTGAAGCTGTAGAGATAGGCCAGGGTCTGGGCGTAGGAGCACGGAGCCACCGATGTACCTCCCCAACTGTAGAGGGAAACGTCTGGCATCTTTTATACCATGATTGGGGCGAAAAGTAAAATCCAGCGCCTGAAAGGGTGACCTGCATCACGTGCAGCATCAAACTCCAGCGGCTGTCGTGGCCTCGGCTGACGAATAACCGGTTGGCTGGCGCCAAACAGCAAGCCGAAGACTGGCATGCGTTCACCGTCCCAGTCTCGTCGTCCCTGGCGCTTCAGCCCCCGGCGATGAGGCTCCCACTCCAGTTGCAGGCCGCCGGTTTCGCGTTCTCATGTTTGACAAATGCTACATCTTCTGCTATAATAGTAAGTGCTCATTGGGAGCGCATTTACAAAATGCGATTGGCTTTTTGGTGTTCACAGCCCGTGAACTCGACTTGACAATTGTCGAGAGTTGTGCTATAATAGTAAGTGCTCATTGGGAGCGCCTTTACAACATGTGGTTGGTTTTTTGGTGTTCACAGCGCCCGTAAACTCGACTTGACAATTGTCGAGAGTTGTGCTATAATAGTATGTGAGAAAGGCACCTTAACAACTGAAGAGTGACAGGAAGGTTTGGTGAGTTCGGGTCTATGTCAATAACCTATCCGTAGGGGTTCGAGCTACGGACCTTTATGGAGGGTTTGATCCTGGCTCAGGATGAACGCTGGCGGCGCACTTAATACATGCAAGTCGAACGAGCCGACAGGTAGCAGATAGTCGAAAGGTGGATAGCTTGCTATCAGCCATAAGCTATCAGCTACAGGCCGGTTAGTGGCGAACGGGTGAGTAACACGTAGGTGACCTGCCCTGGAGGGGGGGATAACCGTTGGAAACGACGGCTAATACCCCATATGCTCCGTGGGGTTAGAGGACCATGGAGGAAAGCTCTGGTGCTTCGGGAGGGGCCTGCGGCCTATCAGCTAGTTGGTGGGGTAATGGCTCACCAAGGCGATGACGGGTAGGGGGCCTGAGAGGGTGGTCCCCCACACTGGCACTGAGACACGGGCCAGACTCCTACGGGAGGCAGCAGTAAGGAATATTGCGCAATGGGCGAAAGCCTGACGCAGTGACGCCGCGTGGAGGATGAAGGCCTTCGGGTTGTAAACTCCTTTTGCGGGGGACGAGGAAGGACGGTACCCCGGGAATAAGCCCCGGCTAACTACGTGCCAGCAGCCGCGGTAAGACGTAGGGGGCGAGCGTTATCCGGATTTATTGGGCGTAAAGAGCTCGTAGGTGGGGTCTTAAGTCAAATGTGAAAGCTCCTGGCTTAACTGGGAGAGGCCATTTGATACTGGGACTCTTGAGGGCAGGAGAGGGAGGTGGAATTCCCAGTGGAGCGGTGGAATGCGTAGAGATTGGGAGGAACACCAGCGGCGAAGGCGGCCTCCTGGCCTGTGCCTGACGCTGAGGAGCGAAAGCTAGGGGAGCGAACGGGATTAGAGACCCCGGTAGTCCTAGCTGTAAACGATGGATACTAGGTGTTGGGGGTATTGACCCCCCCAGTGCCGCAGCTAACGCGTTAAGTATCCCGCCTGGGGACTACGGCCGCAAGGCTAAAACTCAAAGGAATTGACGGGGGCCCGCACAAGCAGCGGAGCGTGTGGTTTAATTCGAAGCTACGCGAAGAACCTTACCTGGGCTTGACATGTCCGTAGTAGGAAGGCGAAAGCTGGACGACCCTTCGGGGAGCGGACACAGGTGCTGCATGGCTGTCGTCAGCTCGTGCCGTGAGGTGTTGGGTTAAGTCCCGTAACGAGCGCAACCCCTGTCGCATGTTACATGTGTCATGCGAGACTGCCAAGGTAAAACTGGAGGAAGGTGGGGATGACGTCAAGTCAGCATGGCCTTTATGTCCAGGGCGACACACACGCTACAATGGCCGGTACAATGGGTTGCCACACCGCGAGGTGGAGCTAATCCTCAAAGCCGGTCTCAGTTCGGATTGGAGTCTGCAACTCGACTCCATGAAGCTGGAGTTGCTAGTAACCGCGCGTCAGCCACAGTGCGGTGAATACGTTCCCGGGCCTTGTACACACCGCCCGTCAAGTCATGGGAGCTGGTAACACCTGAAGCCGGCGGGCTAACCCGCAAGGGAGGCAGCCGTCGAAGGTGGGATCGGTGACTGGGACTAAGTCGTAACAAGGTAGCTGTACCGGAAGGTGCGGCTGGATCACCTCCTTTCTAGGGAGAAATCTGGTCAGTTGGTCTGATGGTCATGTGGTCAGGCGAGAGCTAGATCAACAGACTAAGGACTAACCGACCAATAGAGTAACTGCTCCTAGGTCAATCACAAGTCATCAGACTTGTGTCTTCTCCGAATCTTGCCGCTTTCCTGTCACTTCTCAGTTGTTAAGGTGTAGAAGAGTTGCAAGTTCCAAGTTCAAGGTTACCTCTTCAGTAACCTTGAACTTGGAACTTGGCTTGTAACTGGATTGGGGGCCTTTAGCTCAGTTGGTTAGAGCACACCTCTGATAAGGGTGAGGTCTCTGGTTCAAGTCCAGAAAGGCCCACTCTAGGATGGGCGGGGGCAAGGGAAAAGATGGCTCGTCTTCTTGCGATTTCTTTGCTCTTGCTTTTTGTTCTGTCAAGCGCCATCTCTTGTAGCAAGCCTGGCCCAGAGAGGGCAGTGCGGGGCTACATCGGCGCTGTGAACGCCGGTGATTGCCAGAAAGCGTTGGAGTACATCTCCTCCGATAGACGCTGGGGCTTCTGGAGTTATGATCTGGGACAGCCACGGAGTTGCCACAGCCGGAAGGTGGCAAAGCACCACAACATTCAAAGCATCCTTGTCCGTGACTCGGAAAGATTTCCAGGGGCCAAAGAGGTAAGGGTGATTGCGGACAGGGTCAAGTGGGATGGAACCTATCAGGCCCGGGAGGCTCTGTTCGTTACAGAAAAGATCGAAGGGACCTGGTACATTCGCTCAGCTTCTTGGTAAGGGGATCAGACGGAGTGGCGTGGGGATGTAGCTCAGATGGGAGAGCGCCTCCCTTGCACGGAGGAGGTCAGGGGTTCAAGTCCCCTCATCTCCACTTGACAAGAATGGAAAAGTGTGCTATAATAATGGTACGAATGAGCCACAGCGAAGGAAGAACTCACATGACGAAGAGAGCTTATCGGAATTGAACAGTGTTTAGTCAAGGTCATATCCAGGACAATCTCACGGCCTGGTGATATGCCAGGCCGTTTTGCGTGGGAGGACTTGGCGACTGACGTCTGCGGAGTAGCCTGTCTTGGCCGGATAGGCCAGGGAAAGTTAGTCCTGAGAGGCCAGCCGCCAAGGTTGGAGCAGCGATAAGCCATACATATTCGCGGCTTAGCACCTTAACAACTGAACAGAACGCTGAGACTTCAATTCTGCTGTATCACATGAATCAAGTTACTAAGGGCATACGGTGGATGCCTTGGCGCCAGAAGCCGAAGAAGGGCGTGGTACACTGCGATAAGCCTCGGGGAGCCGTGTGCAGGCTTTGATCCGGGGATGCCCGAATGGGGAAACCTACCTGGGGGAATGCCCAGGTACCGCCCGCTGAATATATAGGCGGGATGGAGGGAACGAGGGGAACTGAAACATCTTAGTACCCTCAGGAAGAGAGATCATTCCCTGAGTAGTGGCGAGCGAAAAGGGAAAAGCCCAAACTTACCACGTGTCAAGGTCGTGGCCGTTGCGTGGTGAGGGTTGTAGGACCCGACAGGGAGCGCCACGGGGCTCCCAGGAAGTTACAAACCTGTCCTCTAGCAGAACCATGCTGGAAAGGTGGACCAGAGGGGGTGATAGTCCCGTATGCGAAAGGGGGCAGACTTCCGTCAGTGATCCTGAGTACCACGGGGCACGCTAATCCTGTGGGAAGCAGGGCAGCCCACTGTCCAAGGCTAAATACTTCTGGTGACCGATAGTGAACAAGTACCGTGAGGGAAAGGTGAAAAGAACCCCGGCTGAGGGGAGTGAAATAGAACCTGAAACCGTATGCTTACAAGCAGTGGGAGGGCGGTGGCAAAAGCCCGCCTGACCGCGTGCCTTTTGGATAATGAGCCAGCGAGTTACTTCTCTGTGGCAAGGTTAAGCCAGAAACAGGCGGAGCCGTAGCGAAAGCGAGTCTGAATAGGGCGCGTTAGTCGCAGGGAGTAGACACGAAACCGGGTGAGCTACCCATGGCCAGGGTGAAGCGAGAGTAATGCCTCGTGGAGGCCCGAACCCGTTGGTGATGCAAAACCATGGGATGAGCTGTGGGTAGAGGTGAAATGCCAAACGAACCCGGAGATAGCTTGTTCTCCCCGAAATAGCTTTAGGGCTAGCCTCACGCGTTTAGTGACGGAGGTAGAGCCACTGAATCGGCTAGGGGGCGTGAAGCCTACCAAACCGAACCAAACTCCGAATGCCGTCACTTCAGAGCGTGGGAGTCGGACTACGGGAGATGAGTTCCGTGGTCGAGAGGGAAACAGCCCAGACCGTCGGCTAAGGTCCCCAAGTCCAGGCTAAGTGGGAAAGGATGTGATATTACTGAGACAGCCAGGAGGTTAGCCTAGAAGCAGCTATCCTTTAAAGAGTGCGTAACAGCTCACTGGTCAAGTGATATCGCGCCGAAAATGTAACGGGGCTCAAGCCTGGCACCGAAGCCACGGGGGTTAGCTGGATGGTTGGTTCGTAGCTCGGTTGGTTGGGTTGAGCTAAGCTCTCCAGACTGAGCCGCAAAGAACCGGCCAGCAAACCAGCTAGCTCGGTAGGGGAGCGTTCTGCCTCCAGAGAAGTGTGACCGAAAGGACACATGGAGGGGACAGAAGTGAGAATGCTGGCATGAGTAGCGTGAAACATGTGAGAATCATGTTCGCCGAAAGCCTAAGGTTTCCGACGGAAGGTTATTCCGCGTCGGGTTAGTCGGGACCTAAGCCGAGGCCGAAAGGCGTAGGCGATGGACATCGGGTTAATATTCCCGTACCACCTGAGAGGAGCGAGGGGGGGACGCGGAAGGGTAGGCCAGCCTGCTGATGGACGTGCAGGTGCGAGGCCTGTAGGGCGATGATGAGCGTAGGCAAATCCGCGCTCGGAGCTCGAGGGGCCAAGCGGATGCCATAAGAGCCGGAAGTGGTTGAGCCCATCCGTCAAGAAAAGCCTCTAAGTGATGAATCTCGGGTGCCCGTACCGCAAACCGACACTGGTAGGTGGGGAGAGAATCCCAAGGCGATCGGGAGAACCCTCGTTAAGGAACTAGGCAACTTGACTCCGTAACTTCGGGAGAAGGAGTGCCCTCGCTGGTGAAGGTGCTTGCCACCGGAGCCGGCGGGGGTCGCAGAGAACAGGCCCTGCCGACTGGTTAACAAAACCACAGGTCTCTGCTAACTCGTAAGAGGAAGTATAGGGGCTGACGCCTGCCCAGTGCCGGAAGGTTAAAAGGAGGGGTTAGGCTGAGATTCGTCGAAGCCGAAGCTCTGAATGGAAGCCCCGGTGAACGGCGGCCGTAACTATAACGGTCCAAAGGTAGCGAAATTCCTTGTCGGGTAAGTTCCGACGCGCACGAATGGCGTAACGAGTGGGGCGCTGTCTCAACGAGGGACCCGGCGAAATTGGAGTAGCGGTGAAGATACCGTTTACCCGCAGCAGGACAAAAAGACCCCGTGGAGCTTTACTGCAGCTTGGTATTGAGTTAGGGCTTGGCTTGTGCAGGATAGGTGGGAGACTGTGAATCCGGGGCGTTAGCTTCGGTGGAGTCGCCCTTGAAATACCACCCTGGTCAAGTTTTGACCCTAACCCCTGACCGTTATCCGGCAGGGGGACAGTGCCTGGTGGGCAGTTTGACTGGGGCAGTCGCCTCCCAAAAGGTAACGGAGGCGCCCAAAGGTTCCCTCAGGCGGAATGGAAACCCGCCGTTGAGTGTAAAGGCATAAGGGAACTTGACTGTGAGACTGACAAGTCGAGCAGAGACGAAAGTCGGGCTTAGTGGCCCTACGGTTCCGTGTGGAAGGGCCGTAGCTTAACGGATAAAAGCTACCCCGGGGATAACAGGCTAGTCGGGCCCGAGAGTTCATATCGACGGCCCGGTTCGGCACCTCGATGTCGGCTCATCGCATCCTGGGGCTGTATAAGGTCCCAAGGGTTGGGCTGTTCGCCCATTAAAGCGGTACGTGAGCTGGGTTCAGACCGTCGTGAGACAGGTCGGTCTCTATCCGCTGTGGGCGTAGGGGACTTGAGGGGAGCTGCCCCCAGTACGAGAGGGCCGGGGTGGACAGACCGCTGGTGTGCCAGTTGTCCCGCCAGGGGCATCGCTGGGTAGCCACGTCTGGCAGAGATAACCGCTGAAAGCATCTAAGTGGGAAACTCGCCCCAAGATAAGGTCCCCCACCGGGTAAACCGGGTAAGGCCGCAGGTAGACTACCTGCTGGATAGGCGGCACGTGTAAGCGCAGCAATGCGTTCAGCGAAGCCGTACTAATGGCCGAGGGCTTGATTCCTAGTGTGATACACCGGAAGAGAGTCCATCCGTTCTGTTCAGTTTTTAGGGTGCTAAGCATTCCAAAAACATTAAGATCCTCTTGGTGATTCTAGCGGCGGGGAAACACCCTGCTCCATCCCGAACCAGGAAGTTAAGCCCGCCAGCGCCGATGGTACTTGGGGCGCGAGCCCCCGGGAGAGTAGGTCATTGCCAGGAGGATCTTCTGTTTTGAGACAAAAGCGCCTCCCCATTGGGGAGGCGCTTTTCAGTCTGCCCCCTTCCCCCGTCCTACAGCCCGAAAGAGGTTGATCTTCACCTGGGGACACTCTTCTTCGATCTGGCGCAGAAGCTGGGCCATTTTGGTCCGCTGCGAGGTGGCGGCGTGAGGACAGGTGGTCCTCTGAAGTGGAAAGCCAGCCGCTTGGGCGAAACGCGCAATCTCCTTCTCCGGAACATAGGCCAGGGGACGGATTACGGTGTCATTCCGCCGAAGAACTCCACTTTAGGCTCCGTCGTCTCCAGCCGCCCGTGGTAGAAGAGATCAAGTAGCGTGGTCTGGGCAATGTCGTCAGCATGATGGCCGAAGGCCACCTTGTTGCAGCCTAGCTCGTGGGCGCTTTGAAAAAGTGCCTTCCGCCGGTTCCAGGCGCACCAGAAGCAGTCTGGCTCCCGGCGATGGCGCCCCTCACGCGCATAATGGTGATCTCCCGAAAGGCGTATTCCAGCCCCAGTGACTGGAAGTACTGCTCCAGCCAGGCGCGCTGATCCTGGTCAGTGCACCTCCAGTCGCTGACGACGTGCACCGGGGCGAGGGTGTAATCGGTGGGCACGGATCGCCGCCGACGATGCAGCAATTCCAGCAGGGTGAGGCTGTCCTTGCCACCGGAGACGCGCACGGCGATGCGGTCCCCATGGGCGATGAGATCGAAGTCACGGTTGGCTTTGTTGATCTTCTTGATGAGCCAGTAGCTAAGGCGATCAATCATCTCAAGCCATAGATATTGTCAGGGCACAGGCAAAATACTTTCGAAGAAACAGAAAAAGGCCAACCGCCCGTCTTGGCTGTTGGCCCGATGAGTGCTACAATCATGCCCAACCTGCCGACTGCCTAGACCAGTCGGTGGGTTAGGCCCTGGTCGGTGTTTGCGTACCTATCAGGGCCGCTCTGTTAGCGTTGTCTTATCTCCAGGAACGTTGCTTCTCTCGTTCCCTTTGTCGAAAACCCTCGTCTATGCCCTCAGCGATAGCCTCCAGAAGATACTCCATCTCCTCCTGGGGAATACTCTCTATCTTTTTACCCGATGTATTTAGCCTTTCCAAGGCCGTTTTCATTGCCCTCACGACTGCAAGTGTATTTATATATGCCATTGGCTGTCCCTTCCTCGTTTCTTTTCACGCTCCCTAAGCCAGCGGTCGGCCTCGTCGTCTTACTCTGAGCCAGCACTACCACCGCAACTGGCAATTTTATGCGCACCGCTTGACTGCGACTTCTTCCAGAGCTTGCTACTGATTAGTATCTCAGCAACTACAGAGCCATGATCCTGCAGACTTTGAGCCGAGAGATAGAGGGAATGACCGTGTTCTGCCGTGAAAGATGTATCCCATGGAACAGACACATCTTTCTGTTCTCTTCCACCTTGTGCGTTGGTGTAAGTAAGTGATGCTTCACGCATTGTGCCAGAAACTCTGTATTTCACCCTGTAAGTCGCCGGAGTTACCTCTCCACAAGCCAACGCCAGTAGAGCAAGGATGACCAACAACATTAGCAAGTAGTAGAGGGGATTTGCCTTTTTGTGGTGCATCATTGCCTCCTTTAGCCTGGGCTGTGCGGCAAGCGACTGACGTGACTAACTAAACCTTGGGCCACAATGCATTTTGTGGCTTCTTCCGCTTCTCTTCGCGCTCGCTCAGCCAGTGCTCGGCCATCACTAGTCTTGCGACGGTAGGCCTACAAACATTATCCCACACGTTTCAGCAAGCCCTCGATCATATACCCAAATTTGACACTTAGCCACGAAAGGCGATGATAATTCAACTTCCAGTGACCTTGCACCATCTTTTCAGTTAGCGAGAGCGGCCTGGATAACGCTTTGGACATTCAGCTGAAGCCTATGGACATTAACAAGTGAAGAAAGGGCAGCCTTGTCCCCTACCCCAGGCATAGTTCTACCATCGCTGGCCCACTTGGGCTAGGGAGCTCAATACCAAGCAGGTGAAAGAGTTGC
>Ga0209979_1001593_pt1 | contig 24282 bp, 24 predicted proteins | sample AnhtaG_FD_183114 | JGI IMG/M metagenome (GOLD analysis project Ga0209979, IMG submission 183114) | Deep subsurface microbial communities from Anholt, Denmark to uncover new lineages of life (NeLLi) - Anholt_01485 metaG (SPAdes) (version 2) | ecosystem: Environmental > Aquatic > Marine > Oceanic...
CGCCCCTGGGCTGCGGCAATCGCTATCTTTAGATTGTCCTTGACCTTTTCCTGGCCCAGATACTCGGCGATGCGCCTTGGGCGAAGGGTCCGGTCTAAAAGGACGTCCTCCTCCCTGGGCTTCCCCGATACGATCCGCTCCATGCCCTCTCCCCTTTTTTAACCCAATTATAGCACAATTTAACTGCCCTGGCCGAACTGGATCCAAGATTGACACCTCTAAAGAGATGGGATACACTTCAAAGGGTAGAAAATCTAATCCTAAAGGGTAAATTCTCTCTAGGAAAGGAGGGAGCACCGATGCCCAGCAAGAGCAAAAAGGAGTGGCAGGATACTACATTGCAGAGCACGCTGAAGCGCTTCCCCGAGCGCCAGGAGCGCTTCGATATTAGCTCGGGCACAGCAGTAGAGCCCCTCTATACCGCTGAGGATATTGAGGGGCCGGATTATACCGAGGTCATCGGTTACCCCGGTGAGTACCCCTTCACCAGGGGCATCCAGCCCACCATGTATCGGGGAAGGCTGTGGACGATGAGGCAGTATTCTGGCTTTGCCTCCGCTGAGGAGTCCAACCAGCGTTATCGCTATCTCTTAGAGCAGGGGCAAACTGGGCTCAGCGTTGCCTTCGACCTGCCCACCCAGATCGGCTACGATTCCGATCACCCCAGAGCTCAAGGGGAGATAGGAAAGGTTGGGGTCGCCATCGATTCCCTGAAGGATATGGAGATCCTTTTCCAGGAGATTCCCTTGGATGAGGTGAGCACCTCGATGACGATAAATTCCACCGCCCCCATCCTTCTCGCCATGTATATCGCCCTGGCTAAGAAGCTGGGGATAGACCCGGCGAAGCTAGATGGCACCATCCAGAACGACATCCTCAAGGAGTATGTTGCCCGCGGGACCTATATCTTTCCGCCTCAGCCCTCAATGCGCCTGATCACGGACATCTTCAAATACTGCGGTGAGAATGTCCCGCGGTGGAACACCATCAGCATCAGCGGCTACCATATGAGGGAGGCGGGCGCCACTGCGGCTCAAGAGCTGGCCTTCACCCTGGCCAATGGCATTGCCTATGTTCAGGCAGCCATCGACGCTGGACTTGATATCGATGCCTTCGCTGGCAGGCTTTCCTTCTTCTTTACCAGCCACAACAACCTCTTTGAAGAGGTGGCCAAGTTCAGGGCAGGGAGAAGGCTGTGGGCTAAGATCATGAGGGAGAGATTTCAGGCCAAGGAGCCTCGCTCCTGGATGCTCCGCTTCCACACCCAGACGGCGGGCTCAACCCTCACCGCTCAGCAGCCCGATAATAACGTGGTCAGGACGACGATTCAGGCGCTGGCAGCCATTTTTGGGGGAACCCAGTCGCTGCATACCAACTCCCGCGATGAGGCCTACGCCACCCCCAGCGAGGAGGCGGTGACCATCGCCCTGAGAACCCAGCAGGTCCTTGCCTATGAGGGCGGTATCGCCGACAGCGTTGACCCCCTGGCTGGCTCCTACCTCGTGGAATCGCTGACCAATACCGTGGAGGAGGAGGCAAGGGATTACATCAAGAGGATCGATAGCCTTGGCGGTGCTCTCGCCGCTATTGAGCAAGGCTTCATGCAAAGGGAGATCCAGGAGAGTTCCTACCGCTACCAAAAGGACATCGAAAGTGAGAAGCGCGTCATAGTTGGGGTGAACATGTTTGTATCTCCCTTCCCTAAGATGACGGGGCTATTGCGCCTCGACCCTGAGGTAGCAAGGAGACAAAAAGAGCGCCTCGCCGAGGTCAAGAGGTCTAGGGACAACGAAAGGGTAGCCCTCGCCCTCAAGGGGCTGGAGGAGGCGGCTCGGGGAACGGACAACACCATGCCCGCTTTCCTGGAATGCGTGGAGGCCTACGCCACCATCGGGGAGATATGCGATGTTCTTCGCCGCATCTTCGGGGAGCAGAAGGAGTTTCTCATCTTCTAAGCCCGAGGAGGTTGCTTGAGTAGTAAGAGTAAAGAGGAATGGCGCCAGGGGACGCTTGAGCCGACGTTGAAACGCTTCCCGCAGCGTGAGGAGCCTTTTGAGACCAGCTCAGGTTTGGCTATCGATGGGCTTTACGCCCCCGAGGACCTCGGAGGTTTCGCTTATGCCCGAGATTTGGGCTATCCCGGTGAGTATCCCTTCACCAGGGGCATCCAGCCCACCATGTATCGTAGCCGGCTGTGGACGGTGAGGCAGTATTCCGGCTTCGCCTCCGCTGAGGAGTCCAACCGGCGTTATCGCTATCTCCTGGAGCAGGGGCAGACCGGACTCAGCGTTGCCTTCGACCTCCCTACCCAGATCGGCTACGATTCCGATCACCCCATGGCCCAGGGGGAGGTGGGCAGGGTTGGGGTGCCCATAGATACCGTGGAGGACATGGAGGCCCTCTTTGCTGGCATCCCTCTGGACAAGGTGAGCACCTCAATGACGATAAACGCCACCGCCCCCATGGTCCTGGCAATGTATATCGCCGTGGCCCAAAGGCAGGGGATCGACCCGGCGAAGCTGGAGGGCACCACCCAGAACGACATCCTCAAGGAGTACATCGCTAGGGGAACCTATATCTTCCCACCCCGCCCCTCGATGCGGCTCACCATAGATATCCTTCAGTATTGTAGCGAGCACCTGCCCCGATGGAACACCATGAGCATCGGTGGTTACCATATTAGGGAGGCAGGGGCTACTGCCGCTCAGGAGATCGGCTTTGCCCTGGCCAATGGCATCGCCTATGTCCAGGCAGCTATCGATGCCGGCCTTGATGTCGATGGCTTCGCCGGAAGACTTTCCTGGATCTTCCAAACCCATAACAACCTCTTTGAAGAGCTGGCAAAGCTCAGGGCAGCGAGGCGGCTTTGGGCCAAGATCATGAGGGAGAGATTTCGGGCTAAGGAGCCCCGCTCCTGGATGTTCCGCACCCACGTCCAGACCTCTGGCTCGACCCTCGCCTCCGAGCAACCGCTGAACAATATCGTCAGGGCCACCGTCCAATCCCTGGCCGCCACCCTGGCAGGAGTCCAGTCCCTGGCAACCTGCTCCTGGGACGAGGCGATAGCCCTCCCCAGCGAGGAATCGGTGCAGCTATCGCTGAGGACCCAGCAGATCATCGCCTATGAGAGCGGCGTTTGCGATAGCGTCGATCCCCTTGGTGGCTCCTACCTGGTGGAATCGCTGACCAATTCCCTGGAGGAGGAGGCCAGAGGATATATCGAGCGGATCGACGACCTTGGGGGCGCGGTGGCTGCCATCGAGCAGGGATTCCAGCAAAAGGAGATTCAGGAGAGCTCCTACCGCTACCAGAGGGACATCGAGAGCGGGAGGAGGACCGTTGTTGGGGTGAATAAATTCGTCTCCCCATATCCTAGGATCACCAACCTAGTTCGCCTTGACCCTGTGGTGGCCCAAGAGCAGAAGGAGCGCCTCGCTCAGGTGAAACAAAATAGGGACAACGCTAAAGTGGGCAGTGCCCTGAGGAGGCTGGAGGAGGCGGCTCAGGGAACGGAGAACACCATGCCCGTTTTGCTTGAGTGCGTTGAGGCTTACGCCACCGTGGGGGAGATGTCAGATATGCTTCGGGGCGTTTTCGGGGAGCAGAAGGAGTTTTTGGTGTTCTAGAGGCTGGCTGAGAAGTATCCCCGGGGTGTAACATATGCCGTTTTGCGAAGTTCTTGAGCAACGAAGTCCGCAAGGGAGTCTGGGGAAATCGATTGAAATGAAGATTTCCCGTAAAACGGTTGTTAGACGAGTTTTCGAAGAAAACCAAATCTCTGAAAGAAATTTGAGTGTGAACGAGCCGCCAGCGAAATCTTTTTGATATCAAACATTATTCATTCATGGCGAAAAAATGGAGAATAGAAAGCAATTATCACCAGAAGAGATCCCAGAGCTGCAAGCTTCCTACTTCGAATTGCAAGCTTACTGGGGCACTACAAAACATATGGGGGGTTTAAAGGCCACAAGAGAGCTAGCTGAGTTATGCCACATGAACAAAGGCAAATACATCCTGGTTGTCGGTTGCGGCGTTGGAATAACTCCTTGCTACCTTGCAAAAAGGTGTGGCTGTAGACTGGTCGGTGTCGACATTTCTGGAAGGATGATTGACAGGTCAAATGAAAGGGCGAAAAGAGAGGGTGTTGAGGATAGAGTTGAATTTAGGATAGCGGATGCGCAAAACCTCCCTTTCGAGGATGCCCTTTTCGACGCAGTCATTTGTGAGTCCGTAAACGCATTTATAGAAGACAAACAGAGAGCGGCAAGCGAGTATGTGCGAGTGATAAAGCCGGGAGGATATGTTGGGCTTAATGAGTGCACTTGGATAAAGGCACCACCTCCAGAGCTGGCCGAATATCTATCTCGTACAATGGGCGCGGAGTTCCCAACTTGCGATAATGGCTGGAAAGAATTGTTGGAAGGCTCTGGGCTGAGAGAGACAGTAGCGAGAATCTATAAGACCAACGCTCTAGGCCAGTGGATTAACGAAGTTAGGCAGCTAGAGTTTTTAGATTTTTTAAGAGCATGGTACAGATTTTTGTCCCTGTTCATCAAAAGTTCAGCTTGCAGGAGGTTCGCAAAAGAAGTATTGACCATGCCCAAGAGCATTTTCGGTTTGTTCAAATACTTCGGATACGGAATATACGTTGGCAGGAAATAAAGGAGGTGGCGAGCGAGCATTTCGTCTAACAAGGATTATCTCGACTAAAGCATGGTGAGCGAAAAAGCCTTTAAAGATTTCTAAGGAGGGAAGAGATGGATTTTGCCTTGAGTGAAGAGCAGCTGATGTTCCAGAAGATGGTGCGTGATTTTGCCGCCAAGGATATCGAGCCTGTGGCGGCACAATTCGATGAAACGGAGGAGTTCCCCTGGGAAAGTTTCAGGAAGATGGCTGAGCTGGGGCTTACCGGGCTCACTATTGCTGAGGAATATGGTGGCAGCGGTGGTGATGCCCTGCACCTTATCATCGCCACGGAGGAGATTGCCCATGCCTGCGCTGCCACCGCCCTCATCCTCAGTACTACCGTATCCCTATGCTGTCATTCCGTTTACAGGTTTGGCAGTGAGGAGCAGAAGCGCCGCTTTGTGGTCCCCCTGGCTAAGGGGGAGAAGATAGGTTGTTTTGCCCTCACCGAGGCCGATGCTGGAAGCGATGCCGCAGCCATGGAGACCACGGCAATGCGCCACGGCGATGGCTATATCCTCAACGGCACCAAGTGCTTCATCACCAATGGCAAAGAGGCGGATATCGTGGTCGTCTTTGCCACCATCGATAAATCGCTGGGGACACGGGGGATCACCGGCTTTGTGGTGGAGAAGGGCACCCCTGGCTTCTCCGTGGGCAAGAAGGAGCGCAAGCTGGGGATACGTGCCTCCTCGACCACTGAGCTCGTCTTTGAGGACTGCTTTGTTCCCCTGGAGAACCGGCTAGCTGAGGAGGGGCAGGGATTCAGGCAGGCGCTGAGCGCTATAAGCTCAAGTAGAGCGGTGATCGCCGCCCAGGCGGTGGGGATTGCTCAAGCTGCCTTGGATGCCTCTCTCGGCTATGCCAAGCAGCGGCACCAATTCGGGCAGGCTATCGCTGAGTTTCAGGCGATTCAATGGATGCTGGTGGATATGGCCATAGGCATCGATGCAGCGCGGCTCCTCACCTACAGGGTGGCCTATCTTGAGGAGGAGGGGCTCCCCTTAGTCAAAGAGGCTGCCATGGCCAAGCTCTTCGCCTCCGAGGTAGCGATGGCAGTGACCACCAAGGCGATCCAGATCCACGGCGGCCGCGGCTATATGAAGGACCGCCCCGTGGAGCGCTACTTTCGCGATGCCAAGATCACCGAGATATATGAGGGGACCTCGGAGATGCAGCGGCTTACCATTGTCAGAAGCCTGCTTCGCGAGGGCTGAGGTAAACCGAAAGCAGGGTTTTATCCAGGCTCGGCGAATAGCTCGAAAGAGGGAGATAGTTCGCAAAAAGGAGGTAGAAGATGATTAAAAGGGTTGATCATATTGCCATTGCGGTGAAGAGCCTCGACGAGGCGCTCAGCGTCTTTGAAAACCTCTTCGGGCTCAAGGCAGCCCATATCGAGGAACTGCCCGACCACGGGGTTAAGGCAGCGGCAATCCCCATAGGCGATGGCGAGATCGAGCTCCTCGAGCCCATCGATCCTGAAGGAGCGGTCGCCAAATTCATCGAAAGGCGGGGAGAGGGCATCCATCACATCTGCCTCGAGGTGGACAACATCGATAAGGAGCTCAAGTCCCTGGCGGAGAGGGGCGTTGAGCTCATCGATAAGGTGGGGCGAAAGGGCTTGGCGGGGAGGGTTGGTTTCCTACACCCTCGCGCCGCAAAGGGGGTGGTCATCGAGCTTGCCCAAAAGGTTTAGACAGGGAAAGGGGTGATTTTTGTGGTAGAGAAAGAAAGGATCAGGGTTCTCGTTGCCAAGCCAGGTCTGGATGGGCATGACCGGGGGGCGAAGCTGGTGTCGCGCGTCCTTCGCGATGCTGGTATGGAGGTTATCTATAGCGGACTCCGCCAGACCCCGGAGATGATCGCTGAAGCCGCCCTTCAGGAGGATGTGGACGTCGTTGGTTTGAGCATCCTCTCCGGGGCCCATATGGACCTCTTCCCCACGATCATTGAGCTGCTTAAAGAGAAGGGTCTGGGGGAGGTGATCGTGGTCGCCGGGGGCATCATCCCGGAGGAGGATATCCCATCGCTCCAGCAGATAGGGATCAAAACTATCTTTGGTCCCGGCTCCTCAACCCAGGAGATTGCAGACTATATCAAAGGTGCTGTTAGCGAAAGGAGGGCTAGATCCCCCGAAAAACGGGATCCCTCTTCTCCAAGAAGGCCTTGACCCCTTCCTTGTGATCGTCGGTGCCGAGACATATATTCTGGGCGTAGGTCTCGAAGTCAAGCTGGCGCTCCAGATCGTTTTGGAGCGATTTGTAGACTGCTCTCTTCGTTAGTTCAAGGGTAATTGGGGGCCCCTTGGCTATCTTGCCTGCAAGCTCCTTTGCTTCCTTCATCAGATCCTGATGAGGGACAACCCGGTTCACCAGACCCAGTCGCTCCGCCTCCTTAGCATCGATGATATCGCCGGTGAACATGAGCTCAAGGGCCTTGCCTGTGCCCACTATCCGTGGCAGGAGGTATGTTGCTCCACCGTCGGGGATCAGCGCCCTCTTCACCCATATAGCGCTAAATCTCGCCTGGTCCGATGCGATTATTATGTCACAGAGTAATGCCAAGGACAAACCAATCCCTGCCGCGATGCCGTTTACTGCAGCGATGGTGGGCTTCCCCAGGTTTCGGATGGGGAGAAGGAATGCGCCAAGGGGCTCGAGGAGAAACGAACGGGGTATTTTTACCTCCTCGGAGACTCGCGCCATCTGCCCGCCGACATCGGCTCCAGAGCAAAACCCACGACCTGCTCCGGTAATGATAAGCACCTTTATCTCGTCGTCATTACACACCTCTTCCACCACCTTTGCAAACCCCTCCCTCATCTCCATACTTATCGCGTTTAGCTTCTCCGGGCGATTGAGGGTCAATATCGCGATCCCGTCTTCCTTTTCCAAGATCATGTCCCCATAGGTCATTTTAGGATACCTCCTTAGCCTTCATACTCTGATAAAGCTCTTCAAAATCATATCCTGGCATAGCACCTTTGTCAATCAAAGGTGCTTGACACCTGAAAAGGGGCGTGATAGCCTTGAGACAGGAGGATGAGATGGCGAAGCGACGACTTAAGTTCACGTTCCCTCCCGAGCTGGTCACCGAACCGGTGATCTATTACCTTGGTCAGGACTTCAAGGTGGCGACAAACATTCGCCGTGCCGACATCAGCGAGGAGCGAGGCTGGGTGGTACTGGAGGTCGAGGGGAGGGACGAAGACATCGAGCAGGGGATCACTTGGGTTATTGGTAAGGGGGTCGGGGTGGAACCGATGGAGGGCTGAAAAGCTTTAAGGGATGCCCTAAGGACAAAAAAGGGCTATTCATGGATATTGAGGAGCTGACCAAGAAGATAGATGCCAAGCAGTTGAGGACAGAGGCAAAGAAGCGGGGCATCAAGACCAGTTGTGTTAAGAAGATCGACGTCGCCAGGCAACTGCCTCGGGAGGTGCTGGAAAAGCTTGCCTCTGAAATTAAGTAGGATTCAGCAGAGACCGGCAATTTAATCTATATTCCCACGATTGGAGAATCCTCGCCAGCCCCGGTTAAACTTCGTATCCCGCGATTTCATCCACTTCTGCCTTTGAGCAGATCTTGTTTCCTCGTCGGCGGGCTCATAATTGGCGAGGAAGGAATCCTTATAAGATAGGAAGGTCCCATCGAGGATATGCTTTCTCATCTCCTCCATGAGCCTGATCACAAAGCGCAGATTATGAAGGGTGGCCAGGCGGTAGGCCAAAAGCTCCTCGCACTTGAAGAGGTGATGCAGGTAGGCTACGGAGAAGTTTTGGCAGGTATAGCAGTCGCACCCATCTTGTATCGGGCTATCCCGATCGAGATAGCAGGCATTTCTTATAATGGTCCTGCCCTGGTGGGTGAAAAGACCGCCATTTCTAGCGATGCGGGTGGGAAGGGCGCTATCGAAGATATCGATCCCCCTGGAAACACCCTCGAAGAGGTCCTCAGGCGAACCCACCCCCATGAGGTAGCGCGGCTTGTCCTCAGGGAGCAATGCCACCGTTTCCTCCACCACCTCCTTGGTCACCTCCTTTGGCTCCCCAAGGCTTAAACCCCCTATTGCGTAGCCCTGGAAGCCGAGAGAGGTAAGAAAATTTGCTGATTGGCGGCGAAGCTCCCTAAAGACACCCCCCTGAAGGATGCCATAGAGCGCCTGATCTTGCCGCCGCTGGCTTTTCTGACATCTCTGGGCCCAGCGATGCGTCCGTTCCATAGCCCCCCGCACCACATCGAGATCGTCGCTATAAGGGGGGCACTCATCGAGGGCCATAATAATATCGGCTCCCAGCGCCTCCTGAAACTGGACGCAAAGCTCTGGGGTGAAGAAATGCTCGCTACCATCGATATGAGAGCGGAAAAGCACCCCATCATCGCTCAAGCGGCGAAGACGAGCTAAGCTGAAGACCTGATAGCCGCCGCTGTCGGTGATCAGGGGACCGTGCCACCCCATAAAGCGGTGGAGCCCTCCCAGTTTTTCGATGACCCCGATGCCGGGCCTGAGATAGAGGTGATAGGTATTGCCTAATACTATCTTGGTGCCCAAAGCGAGAAGCTCCTCGGGGGAGAGGGACTTGACCGTTGCCTGAGTGCCCACGGGGACAAAGGTAGGGGTGGGCACCGCGCCATGGGGGGTGGTGAGCATAGCGGCGCGTGCCCCACTATGGGGACAGGATTTTGACACCTCAAAACCGATGCTCACGCCCCGAGCCCCTGCTCCCTCAAAACTTTATCGGCGATGATCACTCGCTGTATCTCGGAGACCCCTTCATCCTCCATAGCTACAGGCCTCCTTAAAGCAACCAAAGGTCTAATCCCATGGTGAGGAAAAGAATCCCCAGATAAGGGAAGGCGGTCAGCTTATAAACCCGCCAAGCATCCTCAGAGGCGCCGCTGATCAGAAGCCTGGAGGTAGCAAAAACCATCAAAATCCCCAGGATGTTTGCCATCACCAGATAAAGGATGCCGAAATCGCCGAAGTGGTAGAGGGCAATGGAGATGGCGTAGAGGAGAACCGATAATCCTACCAGCACCTTTATCGCATCCTTGGTCTCCCAGGTAACGGGGAATATGCTGACCCCAGCGCCAAGGTAGTCATCGCGATGGGCGGTCATCACGCTCCAAACATGAAGGGGCACCCATACCACAATGAGCAGGCAGAGGAAGAATATGGTTAGATTTAGCTGATGGCTGATCGCCAGATAACCGACGAGCACCGGGGCGCAGGCGGCTATTATGCCCAAAAGATGGGTGGCCCAGGTTTTCCTCCAGGCTAGGGCTGCGGTAACTCCTATCGCCCCGAAGAGGAAGGAGAGGGGGTGCAGAAACCAGGCCAGGGCCAGGGCGAGGACAACCAGGGTGATCACTAAGGGCAACACCTTCTTCGGAGGGAAGATACGCTTTGAGGGGAGCGCCCTGTGCTGGGTGCGCTTCATCCTGGCATCGACCTCTCGGTCCAGATAGTTGGTCAGACCGTTGCAGCCGCCGCTCCCTAGGGCGATGGCGACCAGGCAGAGGAGAAGCACTCCTATCGGGGGATAACCGCCGCCAGCGACCACGGCAGCGCAAACGCCAATGAAGGTCAGAAGCGAGGTCTCCCTCGGTTTCAGCACCTCTATATAATTCCTTATCGACCTGTGCATGCCGGGCTATCCTTGGATATCTTTAGAATATTGAGCAAGGACCGAGATTGCCCTCGCTGCCCTCTCAGGAGAAGGGAAGGCGGGGATGCCCCTTTGGGTATAGATACCCAGGCCCTCAGTCTGCCTCGATGGGTAGCTAGGCACAACGAAGATCGGTTTCTCTATCCTCTGTCTCAATTCCTTGATAGCATCGGCGAAGGATTCGTCGGTAAGGGGGTAATAGGTGACCATAAGTAAAATATCAACAGCTTTTGCCATGATCTCCAGGCAGCGGAGAAGGACGCGGGAGAACTCGCTAAAGGGGGGCCAAATTAGGTCAACGGGGTTTCCAACAACGGAAAAAGGGGAGCTTATTCCCATCAGATAATCTCTTAGCTCCTCCTGGGTTTCCCTGGGCAGGGGAGCCACCTCCAACCCTGAGGCTTCGCAGGCGTCGGCAGCGGCCACGGCACCACCACCTGCCTCCACCAATATGCCGACACGATTTCCCGAGGGGAGACGAGGACAGGTAAAGGCTACGGCAAGGTCAATGAGATCCTCGAGGTGCTCCGCCCTTATGATCCCAGCCTGCTTAAGCAGGCTGCTATAGATCTGGTCGCTGCCAGCCAAGGAAGCGGTGTGGGATGCCGCTGCCCTCGCCCCGGCTGTGGTTTTGCCCCCCTTCCAGATGATGACCGGCTTCTTCCTGGAGATCTCCCCCGCTACCTGGAGGAGCCTCCGTCCCCCCTTTACCCCTTCAATGTAGGCAGCAATAACCTCTGTTTTGGGGTCAGCGCCGAAGTACTCCAGATAGTCGGCGGTGCCCAGGTCGCTTTCATTTCCGCTGCTGATCACCCTGCTGAAGCGCAGCCCGCGATCGTAGCCACTGATGATGAAGGTCTCGCTTGCCCAGCCGCTTTGCCCCACAAAGGCAACGTTGCCCACCTCCAGGGGCACGTCAGCAGCGGTTAAGAAGGGCGAAAAAAGCAAGAGTATAGTATTTAGTCTGGCATAGGGGCTATATATCCCCATGCAATTGGGTCCGATGACTCGAACCCCCCCTTGGCGAGCGCTCTCCGTTACCCTAGCCTCCAGCTCTTTTCCTTCCTCTCCCGACTCGCTGAAGCCGGCGGAGTGAATCACCACAAACTTGACCCCCTTTCGAGCGCAGTCCATCATCGCTCCCAAAGTCGCCTTTGCCGGGATGGCCATTATCGCCAGGTCGATCTCCCCGGGTATATCGAGAAGGCTGGGGTAGGTCTTCAGCCCCATGATCTCCGACTCCTTTGGATTGACCGGATAGAGCTGACCCTGAAAGCCATGATCCAAAAAGCTCTTCAGAAACATCCCCCCGGATTTCCATACATCCTTGGAAGCACCAATTAACGCCAGCGATGATGGATTAAATAGCGACTCTAGATCTTCTTTCATCACTCAGCCACCTTTTCCTAATCTTTTCCGCATCCAGCATCTCCACATCGGTGCCGCCCAGGGGCAACACCGTTATCATTGGCTTTCCAAACCCCCTCTTGATGCTCACAGGCTTCCGGATGCTGGTTCCCGCAGGGGGTAGGATTTCTCTCAGCCCTGTTGAAGGTGGCCACCGAGGTAGGGCACGCTAAGCCCTGCTTGATCAGAGCAAGCGATTTGGGGTAGAAGATGGGCTCAAATTCCTTGAGCTTATCCATAGTAACTGCCTATACTAGCTCCCTTAGCCATGGCCTTAATAGAAATCTGACAAGAGATAGCGCTACAGCGAAGAGCAGAACAAAAATTGCCGTCGACAACGACCACCCATAGGCGACAATACCTAGGGCAGTGGTCGCCGCTGGGGGGTGCTCTGTATCTGTGATTATCATGAGCAAAATCGATAGGCCCACCGATAGAGCAGCAGCGCATATGTACAGAAGTCTCCCGCTTACTCTTAGCGGAGGATAAAGGAGAGCAAAATAGCAAAGGGCCCCAGCGATCAGCCCCATAATATGACCACCGATGACATTTCTGGCCGGGCAAGGACCGACTTTGGCATGGCAAAGATAATAAAGGCGCTCGCTCCCAAGGCGGCAACAATGGCGGCGTGGGTCAAAATATCGAGGAAATAGAGGATGGCCATCAAAGCTAACGCTGCTAGAAGGCTCTGAAGCACATAGCTGCGCCACGTTTTCTTGAGCTTTCTATCCAGTATGTGCATAGTTATCCCCCTATCCTTATGTTAATAGCTCCTCAAGCACGCTCACCACTTCTTCCAGCGGCACATCCTTGCGGAATATGGGCTGGCCAATATCCTCGAGCAATACCCAGCGCACCGCCCCTTCCCTCACCTTCTTGTCCAGCTCCATCGCCTTTAACACCCCTGCCCTATCGACATCAGAGCAGCAGGTAGGCAGTGCAAACCTCTGGATGAGCTTCCTCTGCCGCTCCACGATATCCTTCGAAATAAGCCCCAGCCGCTCGCTGAGCATCGCCGCCCCCATCATTCCAATGGCGACCGCCTCGCCATGGAAGAGGCGGTTATATTCTGTGGCTGCCTCAAGCCCGTGGGCTATGGTGTGCCCATAGTTCAATATCATGCGCCTTCCCCGCTCCCTTTCGTCCTCGCTCACCACCCCAGCCTTAAGCGCCGCGCTACGCTTCACCGCCTCTGTGGTTGCTTCTACCTCCAAATTGACTAGCCTTTCTGCATGAGACTCCAAAAACCCCAGGAAATCTGGATCGAGGACTAAGGCGTGCTTAATCACCTCAGCCCATCCTGAGGTAAGCTCCCGCTGGGGCAGGGTGGAGAGGGTGCTCACGTCGGCGAGGACGAGGCGAGGCTGATAGAAAGCGCCGATGAGGTTCTTAGCCTGGGGGTGATTGACGGCAACCTTTCCCCCAATGGAGGAATCAGCCATGGCGACGAGGGTGGTGGGCACCTGAACCAGGGGCATACCACGAAGGAAGGTGGCGGCGACCAAACCAGCGAGGTCTCCCACCATGCCCCCGCCTAGGGCAACGATAGCATGAACCCTTTCAGCACGGCGCTCCACCAGCCAATCGTAGATCTTTACCGCGGTGTCGATGGTTTTTGTGCCTTCGCCCGGGGGCACTATCATAGACTCGACAGCGAAGCCGGCCTGCTCCAGGGAATCTGCGGCACGAGCGCCATAGTGCAGAAAGACCTCCTCGTCGCTGATGATATTGGCAGAGTCGCCGAGCCCAGCATGGCGCATTCGCCTTCCCAGCTCATCGAGCAGACCCCAGCCCACAAAAACCGGGTAGCTCTCGGTGGGCGTAGTGACCACAAAGGAAGCGCCTTCACAGTAAGGGGCATTGCTTTCACGAGCAGTAGCTGGGGAAGGGGGAAAGAGGGTGATAAGCCTCCTCTCCTGGTTCCAACTCTCGCTCACCTGCCTCCAGCCATGCATCACCTCATCGCAGACCTCATCGATGGCGAGATTGTCGGTATGCACAGTCCAGTCTGCCATTGCATAATAGGACTGGCGAAACATCTTTAACGACTCGATGCGCCGAAGTGGATCGGCGCCAGCAAGGAGAGGACGCACCACGGAGTTAGTCTCTTGAGCGGCGAGGAGGCGCTCATAGATGGTCTGCGGCTTGGCCTCAAGGCAGATCACCACCCCGCTCTGGGCGAAAAGCTGCCGATTCCTCGGGTCGAGGACTGCTCCACCACCGGTGGCAATGACAAAGCCCTTCTCTTCACAAACCCCCTCCAGGACCTGGCGCTCCAGCTCTCGAAACCTCGCCTCGCCATCCTGGGCGAAGATATCGGGGATGCCTTTGCCAGCGAGGGCCGCGATCTGGTCATCGCTATCCATAAAGCGCCACCCGAGACGGCGTGCTACCTCCTGCCCTACCCTTGATTTGCCGGTAAAGGAGAAGCCGATCAGGATAATGTTTCGAGGAGCTTTTTCACCCATCTAACCCCATCTCGATAATCGTAGTCTCCCAGCGCTTTAGGATACCAACCGGGGCTTTCAAAGATCACAGGAAGGGAATGCCTCCCTTTCATTATCGCCTCCAGGATGCGGGCAATATCCGCCCATCCCTCCTCTGGGCTCTGGCTGGGATGAACGGGGATATGACGAAAGGCGATGTAATCATCCATTCCCCGGTTGTTCCAGAGGTGAACTGAGCCCACATAGGGGGCAACATCTGCGGCAAATTGATAAAGATTGAAGCCATCCCGCCGGGCGGAAAGGTTCATATGACCGCTATCAAAGCAGTAGCGGAGCACAGGGAACCGGCTCAACACCTCAGCGATAAAATCCACAGTGAGGAAGGGGCTTGGCCCAAAGCCCTCGATGTGGATAGGAATGCCATATTCCTCGCTGAGGAGGGCGAGACGATGCCCGCTGTCCAAAGCTATATCATGCAGTTCGCTATAACTCATGCCTTTTACCTCTGTGGAGGGAGGGGAGGGGAAGTGAACCACCACATACTGGGTGCCAAAGTCTCCCGCCAGCTCCATGGTCTCGCCGATCATCCTGAAATTGAGCTCCCTCTTCTCCTTCTCCACATCGCAGAGGAAGGCCCAGGTCGGTGGGTCGGGATACCAATCCGGCTTGACGAGGGGGCAATGAATGCTCACCTCCAGATCGTGGGAAAGGATCTCCCTTTTAAGTAGGGGCAACTCCTCAGCGCGGAGGTGATAGAATTCGCCGCGCCCCAGGCCGTTTTCCAGGATCACCTCCCTGAAGTGTTCCATCCGGTTGCAATGAAAGCCGAGGTTATCCACCATGCCTCCTGGCTATCTCCTCTAAATAGCCCCGGTAATTGCGCAAGGTCTCCTTCAGGTGGTCGCCGCCAAATTTCTCCAGGCCGGCATCGGCAAGAACGATGGCAAGCATGGCTTCACCGATCACCCCCGCGGCGGGGACAACGCAGACATCGCTGCGCTCGAAGTGGGCCTGAACCACCTCCCCTGTGCCAAGGTCCACTGAGGGCAATGGCTTTGCCAGGGTGGGGATAGGCTTAACCACAGCACTTACCACGATAGGCTCGCCATTGCTCATCCCGCCCTCGATCCCTCCGGCGCGATTGGTGGCATGGCGCCACTTTCGCCCTGCCTTGTCGAATTCGATTATGTCATGTGCCTGGGAGCCTCTCAGGTTTGCCAAAGAGAAGCCGGCACCGATCTCTACGCCCTTAACGGCGTTGATGCTCATCATCGCCTGGGCGATCCTGCCATCGAGCCTGCGATCCCAGTGGACATGGCTCCCCAGGCCGATGGGCACCCCGGTGGCCACCACCTGGAAGATGCCTCCCACGCTATCGCCCTCCTCCTTTGCTTTATCGATGGCGGCCATCATCGCTTTTTCGACCTCAGCGTCAGCACAGCGAACCGGAGATTGTTCCACCTTTGCCCAATCGCCTTTTTCGCCCACACATACGCCGCCGATGGCAATCGTGTGGCTCTTGATGTCGATGCCAAATTCCTCGAGAAGCCTTCGCGCCACCGCACCAACGGCAACCCTGGCCGCCGTCTCTCGGGCGCTGGCCCGCTCCAGAATGGGTCGGATGTCCTCCTGGCCGTACTTTATGGCCCCTGCCAGGTCGGCATGACCGGGGCGAAGTCGCGTTACCGCCTCAATCTCCTGCTCCACCGGGGAAATAGCCATGACCTCCCTCCAGTCCTCCCAGTCGCGATTCCAGATGAGGAGGGAGATGGGGCTGCCCATGGTGAGTCCGTGGCGCACCCCGGAGAGGATCTCGGCCCTGTCCTGCTCTATCTCCATGCGGGCGCTGCGCCCGTATCCAGCCTGGCGCCGCTTAAGGTCGCGGGCGATGTAGTCCTCATCGAGGGCTAGCCCCGCTGGCACCCCCTCGATGATGGCGGTCAACGCCCTGCCATGCGATTCACCCGCGGTCAGAAAGCGAAACATTTTTCGTCCTTTTGTTAAGATTTACCTTCCGTATGCTGTTTTTCCGGCTCCTCTAAATGCTTCCTGCTGCCTTTTTCCACAGCCTTCATTGCAGCATCAATACATCTGGTGAATTCGCTACGCACCTTTAGCCACGATTTGCGTTTATCCTCATCCCACTCATGACTGGAATCTTTAGGTAAACCGTAGTCAAGGACTAGTTCATCGACTCGTGTTATAGCGTCGAGCATCCTGTCTTGCGATTCTTCGTCAAGATAAAACCGAGTTGATGCCCACCATTCGTCCACTTCATCCCTCACTCTTTCAATAGATGCGATTCTTTCTTCGCTCATATATTCTATTGAGGGAGGAAATGATTTGTTAAGCTCTCTGAGCAAGTAGTAAGCTTTCTGATGAGCTTTAAGCTGCTCAGGGTATAACATCAGTTTGTAGCGCTCTTCCCTATCCCTTTGCCTCTCTTGTCTTTCGCCACGAGCTTGTAAGCGAGTCGCTATAATCGTCGCCGCTGCGACTATCAGCATTCCCGCGAGGCCAAGCAAGCCAACCAATAGTTCCATCGCCTTAAACCTACAAAGCCCTCTTTGCCGCCTTGAACATTATGTCAACTGGCGCTGCCCTGCCCGTCCACAGCTCAAAGGCCATGGCCCCCTGATAAACAAGCATGGCAAGTCCGCCAAGGGTGCGCGCCCCGGCCCTTTTGGCATCAGCAAGTAGCGGCGTCTCTATAGGATTATACACCACATCGTAGACCAGCGCCCCTTTGGGGATGAGTTCCGCCTCCAGTGGCGATTGACCATCGCTGGCGCTGTCTTTCATCCCCACCGGGGTGCAGTTGACCACAAGGTCACATGGGGGGAGGGCCTCGATAAAATGCTCCGCTACAGATACAGATGAGCCCAGCGACTCCAGGTCTGATGCCAGCTTGTGTGCCTTTTCAATAATAATGTCTGTAATAACAAACGACTTCACACCAGCCTTTGCCAGGGCGAAGCCTGCCGCCCGCGCCACTCCTCCAGCGCCAAGAAGCACTACCCTCTTGCCCGCTGGCTCGAAGCCCCCCTCCTCACGCAAGGCCCTGAGGAAGCCGCCGGCATCGGTATTGTAGCCCACCAATCTGCCACCGCGATTGACAATGGTATTCACCGCGCCAATGGCAAGGGCGAGATCATCGAGCTCGTCCATTAGCGATACCACCGCCTCCTTATAGGGCACGGTGATATTTGCCCCCAGGGTTGAAGGGTGGCGAACCCGCTCGATAGCAGCCTCAAATTCTGCTGGCTCCGTCTCCCAGGACTCATAGCGAAGGTCAAGGTTGTAGTGGTCAAAGGCCGCTTGCTGCATAGAGGGGGAGACGGAATGCCCCAAGGGGTATCCGATAAGACCAACATACCTTGTCATAAATCCAGCCTGAAAGAGGCGTGCTCTCTATCAAGGTAGCCCTGCAAAATAATTGCCGCTGCCATAGCATCGCGTCGCGCCCTTCTCTTATCGCTCTTCACCCCTGCATCCGAAAGCAGGCGCTCGGCGGCGACCGTGGACAGCCGCTCATCCCAGGTATCTACAGGAATATCGGTGCGCTGAGAAAGCACCCCGGAGAAGCTGAGAACCCTCTCCGCCTGTTTTCCAATGCTGCCATCAAGGGAGCGGGGCAATCCCACTACGATTCGCCTCGCCCCATGCTCATTGGCTAGATCGAGAATTGCCTTCAAGTCGGCCTCCTCCCCTACCCTCTCGATCACAGTAAGGGGGATGGCGAGCAACCCTTCGGGATCGGCGATGGCTACCCCGATCCGTTTCTCACCGATATCAAGTCCCAGCGTGCTCATGAATATTCCCTATCACAGCTTCCTTAGTAAGTCCTTCGCTAGGTCCAAAGCTTCGCTGAGTTTCTCCTTATCCTTGCCTCCGCCCTGCCCTAGCTCGGCTGTCCCTCCGCCTCCTCCCCCGGTGACTTCTGCCACCTGCTTTACTATCCGCCCAGCGTGGAATCCTCTACCTACGACATCGGCAGTGCCCATAGCGACAAAGCTAGGTCTGTTGTTGAAGACAGCGCCCAACACGAATGCGCTTCTGCCAAGTTCCTCTTTCAGGAAGTCGCCCATCTCGCGCAAAGCTTCAATACTTAAGGCTTCTTCAACCGGTTCAGTGAGTATCTTGAAATCCCCAACGGGCACAGCCTTTTTGGCAAGCTCTTTGGCTCTCTTCCTTAAGAGCTCTCGCTCCAGGGCAAGGGCCTTTTTTCGTTCCGCATCGAGCTCCGCTTGAAGGTCGAAAATGCGGCTTTTGATCTCGGGCGCTGAGATGCGCAATTCCTGGGCTGCCTCCTCTAAGAGGGAGAGCTGTTTGTGGACGAACTCCTCAGCGCCCCTTCCTGAAAGCGCCTCGATGCGGCGCATCCCGGCACCGATGCTGCTCTCGCCAACGATGAAGAAAAAGCCGACCTCCCCCGTTGCCCCGACATGGGTGCCCCCGCAGAGCTCAGCGCTCATAACAGGCGCGCCTATTTCCACCATGCGCACCTCTTCCCCATACTTCTCCCCAAAGAAAGCCAAAGCCCCCTGAGCTATTGCCTCGCCATAAGAGGTGATCCCAGCCTTCACTGGCAAATTCTGGCGCACTTTTTCGTTCACAATGCGTTGCACTTCAAGGAGCTGCTCCCCGGATAGAGAGCCAAGGTAGGTGAAATCAAACCTCAAGCGATCCGGCGTCACCAGGGAGCCGGATTGCTGCACCTGGCTTCCCAGCACCTGGCGTAGCGCCGCTTGAAGGAGGTGGGTGGCGGTATGATTGCGGGCGATATCGAGGCGGCGTTTTTCGTCCACTACGGCTTCGACAGCATCGTTGACGGATATTGAGCCTTCCACCACCTTGCCTCGGTGAATGATTAGTTCTGGGCTAGGCCAAAGGGTATCCTCCACGATGAAGCGCCCTTCTGGACCCAGAATTTCCCCCGTATCGCCTACCTGACCCCCCATTTCACCGTAGAAAGGCGTCTCACGTAGAATTATCTCAGCATCCTGCCCTTGAGAAGCGGTCTCTGCTGGCTCGCCCTCCACAAGCAGTGCCACTACAATAGAGCCATATTTGAGCTTTTCATCGCCAACGAAATCCGTGCTACGGGGGATATGGACGGCGGAAAGGTCAGCCTTTAAGCCTACAGTTACCTTCTGCGCCGCCCGCGCCCGCTCCCGCTGGCGCTCCATCTCTTTTTCGAACCCTTCCATATCCACTGTGAACCCCTGCTCAGCGGCGATTTCAGCGGTAAGCTCCGGGGGGAAGCCATAGGTATCATATAATCTAAAGACATTTTCGCCTGAGATCGAGCTCTCCCCTCTCTCCTTAGCTTCCTCTATGATCCTATCCAGCAGATTGAGGCCCACGTTCAGCGTCTGGTTGAACCTGGATTCCTCAGCCTCGATGGTGCTGAGGATGGGCTCCCGACCTCTCTCAACCTCTGGATACTCGTGCCCCATCTGGGAAATCACCACCTCTGCCAGCTCGCCGAGGAAGGGTTCATTTAGCCCCAGCTTCCTGCCAAAGAGGGCGGCGCGACGCAGCACCCGGCGCAGCACATAGCCCCGCCCCTCATTTGAGGGCACTACCCCATCGCCGATCAGGAAGGTGATGGCGCGACCATGCTCCGCCACAATCCTGATCGCCCTGTCGGCGTCCTCATCCTCCCCATATCTACGCCCCGCCAGTTCGGAGACACAATCTATGATAGGAGCGAACAGGTCGGTTTCATAAACCGACACCTTTCCCTGCATCACCGCCGCCATTCGCTCCAGGCCCATTCCCGTGTCGATGTTCGGCTTGGGGAGGGGGATGCGCCCCCCGTCCCTTTGCTGGTCGTATTGGGTAAAAACCAGATTCCAGATCTCGACAAAGCGGCCACATTCGCAGCCTGGACCACAATCAGGCCTGCCGCAGCCGATGCCCTCGCCAAGGTCGTAGTGAAGCTCGCTGCATGGTCCACAGGGTCCCGTCTCACCGGCGGGTCCCCAGAAATTGTCCTCCTCACCAAAGCGAAGGATCCTCTCCGCGGGAACGCCCAACTCCCGCCAGTAATCAAAGGCCTCATCGTCATCGAGAAATATGCTGAACCAAAGGCGCTCCAGGGGCAGCTTTAGGCGCTGGATGACAAACTCCCAAGCCCATTCTATCGCCTCCCTCTTGAAGTAATCGCCAACGCTGAAATTACCCAACATCTCAAAGAAGGTGAGGTGCTTGGAGTCGCCCACAGAGTCGATGTCCGTAGTGCGGAAGCACTTCTGACAGGACGCCAGGCGGGGGCTGGGAGGGGTAGCTTCTCCAGTAAAGTAGCTCTTGAACTGCACCATGCCCGCAGTGGTCAGAAGCAACGTAGGGTCTCCCCGGGGCACCAAGGAGGAGCTGGGAATCACCTCGTGCCCCTTCTGCTGAAAAAAACGGAGGAATACCTGCCTAATTTCGTCGCCGGTCACCTTTTCAACCTCGGTTGGGAAATCCTTCCCGATTTTAGTGTAACTAAGGGTGATATGTCAATGAGCAAGTAGGGGGCTGGCATCGCTGACTTGACAACTCTGGGTCCATGTGTTAATGTTTGGTGTCCCCTCCCAGTGCCGCGCCCCCGTTAAGACAGCATCCAATCTTAAACAACAAAGCAACAAGGACTACGGGAAGAATGGCTACTCAGCGGGAGAACTGTAGGGCTCGATTGAGCCGTTTGTGTCAGGAGCTGCTGGAGAAAAGGAGCATTATTCTTGCCAGCAACCGAGGTCCTATCGAATACCATATCAATGAAGAGGGTAAACTACAGGGGCAGCGAGGGAGTGGTGGTGTAGTCACCGCCCTTAGCGCCATCAGCCAATACATGGACCTCACCTGGATCGCCAGCGCCATGGCTGAGGGGGACCGCCGAGCTGCGGAAAGGGCTCGAGGTAGTCGCCTCAAGGCACCTCTCCCTGGACATAATCTTTACCTGCGTTTTATAGTTTTTCCAGGAAGCATGTACCACAAGTTCTACAGTGTCATATGCAACCCTCTTCTATGGTTCCTGCAACACTATATGTGGAACTCCTCCCATACCCCTAATATGGACGCTAGGGTGCACGATGCCTGGGAGAATGGTTATGTAGCTGTGAACAGGGCCTTCGCTGAAGCAGTGGTTAGCGAAGCCTTGGAAAGCGATCGCCCTTCTTTAGTGATGCTTCACGATTATCATCTATATCTTGCCGCAGGTTACATTCGAAAGCAACTACCAAATGTCCTCCTTCAGCACTTCAACCACATCCCCTGGCCTGGACCTCACTACTGGCGGCTCCTTCCTTTCGCCATGCGGAAGGCGATATGTGAGGGTCTTTGCGCCAATGACATTGTTGGCTTTCAAACGATAAGGGATGTGCATAACTTCCTCCATAGCTGTGAGGCCTTCATTGAAGGGGCTGGGGTTGATTATCGAAGCCGCATCATCTTCATTAACGGGCATCACACCAGGGTCAATCCCTATCCAATATCGGTCGATGTGGCTAACCTGCAAAGGGTGGTCACCACGCCCTGGGTGCAGGGGTATGAAGAAAAGCTGCGTCCCTTATGCGGGGGCAAAACCATTGTTCGGGTAGATCGTGTGGAACCCAGCAAGAATATCGTGCGTGGCTTCAGAGCCTTTGATATGCTCCTTCAGCGGTATCCCGATCTCTTAGGAAAGGTCAATTTCCTTGCCTTTCTGGTGCCATCGCGCACCCACATAAGGCAGTACCAAAGGTACGCCCAAGAGGTCAACGAAGCTATCGAAGCAATAAATACCAAATATGGAACTGAGGAGTGGCAACCGATAAGGGTTTTCTATGAAAATAACTACGCTCAAGCGCTCGCCGGCCTGCGCCTCTACGATGTCCTGCTGGTAAACGCGGTGATCGACGGCATGAATCTGGTGGCCAAAGAGGGACCTACGGTCAATACCTGTGATGGCGTCCTCGTGCTGTCGGAGGCTACCGGGGCCTATGAGCAGCTTCGTGAATATGCCCTTGGTGTAGCGCCAACCGACTTGGTGGGAACCACGGAGGCACTTTACCGGGCACTAACAATGTCCGCCCAGGAGAGGAGACAGCGAGCCGCTGCCCTAAAGAAATCGATTAAGGAAGAAGATATCTCCCTGTGGCTTTACCGCCAGCTTGAGGATCTCAACGCCTTAGTGCGGGAACAATCTCCACAAGCCATCCAAGAAATCGCTCTACATCGCCCACCCCGTCGAGGGTAAAGTCCGCCTCCTCCCTCACTTGCCAGGTTGTTTCCTCATCAATGACGCCTAGGGCTAAGCCTTTGAAAGAGGGAGGCTGCCTGTGCATGGCTCCGAAGGCATCGACATCGGTAATATCATCGCCAAGATAGATTCCACCTCGCAGGCGATACCTCTCCACCAGCTCTAGCACTGCATCGCCCTTGTTCACCCCCAGAGGAGGACGTAGCTCCACTACCATCCTCCCCTCCATAATCCGAAACTCTCCGGCTATGGCGGAAGTTGATATCTTTTCTAGGATGTATCTCCTGGCCAGCTCCCTATCAGGACATTGGCGATAGTGGATGGAGAAGGCTATCCCCTTATTCACCAGGGCAATGCCCTCCAAAGCAAGGAGATTCTTCAACTCGCTTAGCGCTGCCGCCACCTTGCCTCGATATTCCTCGACCCCCTCCACAAGCTCCACAGCCCCCTTTACCCATCGCTCCAGACCATGGTTACCTATATAGACCATCCCCTCAATCCCTATCATTTCCCTGGCCTCAAGGGCGGGGCGCCCAGAGATGGCGGCAACCAGTTCCAGTTGCTCAGTTAGGGTGGCCAGGTTCTCACGGCAGATTGGGGAGACCCGTGCCTCTTCGTGGGATGGGGCGATCTCACTTATCGTGCCATCGACATCGGTGATCAGGCCGAAGGGGGAAAGGGTCAACAGCTCTCGAAGGGAGTCCAGATGATCGAAAAGGTAAGGCATGGCTAACCCAGATCGGACACAGCCCCCCAGAGGTGGCTATTCGCCCTCCTCCTCGAGGGTTGGCGGAGCCTCCGGGGGCACGATCTCCGCTGGCGCCTCCGTGGGCACGCTGGGCGGTGGTGGAGCGCTGCCGAAATAGACCTTGGTATGGGGCCAGGGGATCTCGATGCCCTCCTCATCAAAGGTCTTCTTGATCCTTTTCCTCAGCTCTCCCATCACCTCCCACTGCCTGATGGGCTTGGTCTCTCCCAGTATCTTGATCTCGATCCCCGAATCCCCAAGGTTATCCACCCGGAGTACCGCTGGCGTCTTCAGGATTAGTTCCTTCCAGTAAGGCTCCTCGGTCATCTCCGCGCACACCCGGTTGATGACCGAGATGGCGTGGTCGAGGTCGGTGCCATAAGATACCGAGATATTCAGATTGACCCGAGCCCACTCCTTGGTGAAGTTTGAGGCCACCCCGCTCTCCCCGTTGGGGACGGTGTGCACTATGCCATCGAGGTCTCTAAGGACGGTTCGTCGCAGGCTTATCTCCTCCACGATGCCGGCGATGCCGGCGATCCTCACCACATCGCCCACATTGTATTGATCCTCGATAATGACAAAGAGTCCACCGATAAGGTCCTTGACCAGGCTCTGGGCGCCGAAGCCAAGGGCGATGCCGGCGATGCCAGCTCCGGCGAGAAGCGGGGTTATGTTGATCCCGATCTCAGCGAGGATCATGAAGGCGGCAACCACTATAATGAGCAACATTCCCGTGATCACAAATAGGCGAGACAGTGTTTTAATCCTCTTCTCCGCCTCCTCCTCAGCCTGCTTCGCCATCTTCCGTTTCTTGGTAAACTTCATTAATAGCGGAACAAGCCTCTTCAGCGCGAAGTATAGAGCGGCGCTGATGAGGAGGATGATGAGGATCCGAACGCCGTGGGAAACAAGCCAATCGATGACTGGGATCCAATCCATAATTTTCCTCCGTGGGTAGAATTCCTCTCTAACCCTCGCAGAGTATATCAAGAAGAAGGGGCTTGAGCAAGGGTGGAGGCAAGCCTGATAGAATAGGCCCTAATAGCCAATAATTCCCCTTTCAGCAAGAAATCGCACTATCCTCTCGGCCAGCTCC
>Ga0209979_1001594_pt1 | contig 24273 bp, 21 predicted proteins | sample AnhtaG_FD_183114 | JGI IMG/M metagenome (GOLD analysis project Ga0209979, IMG submission 183114) | Deep subsurface microbial communities from Anholt, Denmark to uncover new lineages of life (NeLLi) - Anholt_01485 metaG (SPAdes) (version 2) | ecosystem: Environmental > Aquatic > Marine > Oceanic...
GGGCATATTGTGCCTCCTTGCAAAAATTGAGAAGTTGTCCGATAACATATCGGCCAAATGCCCTCAATATGCCCAATTTTGTTGTTATTCTTTACCAATATCATGAGTGAGAACCCTTAAAACGGTATATCATCTTTGGTTGTCTGCGGCTTTGCCTCGGAATCTGTGCTTGCACTTTGGGCAGCCTGGTTGCCGCCGGCCGCACCGGTGCGGGGCATAAACTGGATGTTTTCAACCGTAACTCTGTGCCTGCTGCGCTTCGTGCCGTCCTGAGCCGTCCATGTATCGAATGTCAGTCTGCCTTCAACGAAAGCCAGCCTACCTTTGCTCAGGTACTTGTTTATATTCTCTGCCTGCCGACCGAACGCCCGGCAATCCACAAAACACGTTTCCTCTCGTTGACTACCATCCTGGCCTGTCCACTTGCGATTCGTTGCCAGCCCGAAATCAACCACCGGCGTCTGGTTCGGTGTATACGACAACTGCGGGTCACGGGTCAGATTACCCATCAGCAAAATTTTGTTAAAATTAGCCATGCTTAACCTCTTCTTTCTGCTTCAACCTTAAATTTATTTATCTGACTCCACACCTGCCCAGCTTGGCCAAACAAAAAACTTAATGCCATCGTTGCTCTTGTTCGTCGGCCTGTTCGGAACCTTCAATCTGGTCCTGCTCCGGCTGCTTTTCTATAAAATCATCCGCCACCGTGCTTACCTCTGACACCGCGCTTACCTCTGACTCCTGCGAATCCTCAGTCTTTTCTTCTGGGGACTGCTTAGTTTCTTCCGTTTGCTCAACTCCTTCTGCTTTCTCAGCTTCCCCCGTTTCTTCCTGAGCGATTACCTGCTCCGCTTCAGCCTCCTGTGTTGTTTCTTTGGCAACTTTCCGTTTTTCCTTTTCATTTTCCACTTTCGTAGCAGGAGTATCTTTCTCAATATCCTCTGGCCTTAGCTGTTCGGCGCTGAGAATCAGAACACGCATAATTTTCTCTGAGAGCTGAACAGACTTTTCGATATCCTGTATCCTTCCACCGTCGGCCCTGAAATAACTAAGGATATACGTCCCTCTGCTTTTGCCTTTAATCTCGTAGGCAAGCCTCCGGTCGTCCCATTTTTTTATCGAGTCAATCTCAGCCCCGGCTTTCTCCAGTATCGTTCTGATAGCCGCCATAATCCCGTCCCAATCCGCACCGGCCTTGGATGAATCAATAAGAAACATCCCTTCGTATAATTTGTTATTCGCTACGGTTTCCAAGCTAATTACCTCCCGATATAATTTCTCATTGTTTATATCAAATTGTCTATTTCACTTCATTCCAAACGCATAAGGCACGATGGTTATTCATCGAACCTGTTAAATTCGTTCATTGTTTTTTCGGTACCATATTCTATCCAGTGAAGCACTGCCTCTCGCGCCCTCTCAGTCGCCTCAGCAAGCAGTGGCTTCTCTGCCTTTGTGGGCTTATCGAGAACATAATCCACAGCATCTTCTCTGCCGCTTTGGCCAATGCCGATCCGGCAGCGAGCAAACTCATTCGTGCCGAGCTTTTCGATAATATCAGCCAGACCATTATGGCCCCCGGCTGAGCCTTTCGCCCTAATCCTAATCCTGCCCGGCTCAAGGTCCATATCGTCCGTTACCACGAGCAAGTCTCCGGCGTCGAGCTTGTAAAAACCCACCGCCGTCGCAACAGCCTGCCCGCTGCGGTTCATAAACTGCCACGGCTTTAACAATATTAACTTCTTATCTGCAAATTCGCCCGACCCGAAACGAGCGCCGAATTTTCTCTTTCTTACCTCTATTTCAAACGCCTCGGCCAGCGAATCAATTACCTTAAATCCCGTATTGTGTCGCGTATCAATATACTCATCGCCCGGATTACCCAGGCCGACGACAATTTTCATATCGCCCATAGTTCACTTATGCCCAAACGGCCTCATTTTTTGCCTTCTGAAGTTTCTTTCTCCTCTCCCTCAGCCTCCTTAGCTTCGCTAATAACCTCAGGAGCGACCGGCATTTCCTCTTCAACCTGCTCGGTGGTCTTGGCAGCGGCAACCAGGTGGCACGTAACAACAAGCATCTCAGGCGAGCTTACCAGTTCCACACCATCCGGCAGCTCAATGTCGCTGGCATGCAAGGCGTCACCAACTCCCACCTCTTTCACCGAGACAGCGATTGTTTCCGGAATATCAGTTGCCTTGCACTCAATTTCCAGATGGTCTGCATGTTCTTCAATAATGCCGCCTTCGTGCATACCCTTAGCTATGCCTTTAAGCTCAATAGGAACTGTTACTTTAACCATTTCGGTTACGCTAACTCGCATCAGGTCAGCATGAATGATGTCCTTACCTAAATAGTCATACTGAAGGTCTTTGACTATCATCGTTTCTTTCTTTTTGCCGATTTGCACATCCATCAGCCGGTGCCTGTGATGCAGTCCTTCCACAAAGTTGTGCGCATCTAACGAAATAGCTACCGATTTCTGCTTATGCCCGTACACAATAGCAGGTATTCTGCCCTGTTTACGCACCTTTGCTGCGTGCTTTGACCCGGCTTGTTCCCGCAATTCTGCTTTCAGAAGCAATGTTTTTTCCATAATATCCTCACTTCAATTGAGTCATCATCTTTTGCATTATTGAAAAAGGGGAATCCGATCTTGTAGCCTAATCAAATATTGTTGAACAAGTTACTAATCGATTCATTTCTGTGAATTCTCTTTATCGCTTCGCCTAACATAGCTGCTACGCTTAATACCTTAATCCTGTCAACCTTTTTGGCCTGTTCACTCGATGGTATAGTGTCGGTAACTACCACTTCCTCAATTGGCGCTTCGGCCAGTCGTTCTAATGCCTGCAATGCAAAAATGCCGTGTGTGGCACCGACATATATTTTCTCAGCTCCACGCTCCTTAAGCAGATCGGCGGCACTGCACACTGTCCCAGCCGTGGCAATAATATCGTCGCACATCAGGACATTTCTGCCTTCGACCTCACCTATCATCTCATTGGCCTCTACTTCGCTGCCGCTGACTCGTTTTTTGTGCACAATCGCCAGCTCTCCCCCAAGGTGCTCCGCATATCTGGCTGCAATTTTCATATTACCAACGTCCGGTGAAACCACCGTCAGGTTATTAATCTTCTTATCTCTGAAATACTTATTCAATACCAGCTCGCCTGTCAGATGGTCAACCGGTATATCGAAAAACCCCTGCAACTGCTTGGCGTGCAGGTCTATCGCCAATACCCGGTCGGCCCCGGCAGTCGTGATAAGATTAGCCACCAGTTTCGCTGTAATGGGCACACGTCCTTCGTCTTTCCTGTCCTGCCGGGCATAGCCGAAATAAGGAATAACCGCAGTGATACGTTTGGCGCTGGCTCTTCGCAAACAGTCTAAATAAATTAACAACTCCACCAGGTGGTCATCAACAGGCTCACACGTTGACTGCACAACGAAGCAATCTCTGCCGCGAACATCATCCTCAACCCTGATGACCTTCTCTCCGTCCGGAAACCTGTCTATCTTTGCGCCGCCGACCGGAATCTCCAGATACTTGCAAACATTACTCGCCAATGCCGGATTACTGCTGCCGGAAAATATCTTCAGGTTATCACTTAGAAACATCTTTCTGTGCCTTTCCACCCAATTCATTTACACTTTCTTGAGAAACCACCGTTCCTGCATTTATATGCGAGCCGTCTTTTAGCTCAAGCGGCGCTATCAGTATTGCGCCGGAACCGATAAAGCAGTTATTACCTATATTTGTACGGCTGATATTTTGGCCGTCGAAATTAGCCGTTATCGAGCCGGCCCCCACATTGACGTTTTCTCCCACAGTAGCATCACCGAGATAGCTGTGGTGCCGGGCCCGAACGCCATCAGCCAAAGTCGAATTTTTAACTTCCGCATAAACGCCCAACACAACATCATTTTTCAAAACCGTCCCGTGTCTCAGATAAGCAAAAGGCCCAATTCGACAGTCCTGACCGATTTTGACTTCGCCGTGAATATACGTAAACGGCTCAATAACGGTATCCTGTCCGATTTGCGCTCTTGCATCAATCCACGTATTATCAGGGTCCACTATTGTTACGCCGTTTTCCATTAACTCCCGTTGAATCCTCCGCTGCATAATCTTGCTCGCTGCGCTAAGCTCTGCTCTGCTGTTGATACCCACCGCCTCCTCGGGCTGCACCGCCGTAATCGCTAAAACCTTATGACCTGTCCCAATGATACCTGAGAGTGCATCCGTCAGATAAAACTCTTTTTTGACATTATCAGGCTTGATCTTCTCCAGCGCTTCAAAAAGGACTTTACTGTTGAACAGATAATAGCTCGGGTTAATTTCTTTGATAGCCAACTGTGCTTCTGTACAGTCACTGTCTTCAACGATACCCTGGATATTGCCGTATGCATCACGGATTATTCGCCCATACCCGCTCGGGTCCTCCAGGACCGCTGTCGCCAATGTCGCCGCCGACTGCCCCGACTCGTGCTTTTCGATAAGTGTCTTCAATGTTTCGGCTCGAATCAAAGGCCCATCGCCGCAAAGTATCAGCATCTCGCCATCAAAATCCTTAAGATATTCCTTGCAGCACAAAACCGCATGGGCTGTTCCCAATTGTTCGTCCTGTCGTACCCAGACAATATTGTCCCCCACTGCTTCGGTTTGCGACTCGGCTGAACTCGCCGAAGTCGAAGCAAAATGGCGGGGATCAAATCGCTCTTTTACCTGCTCCGCTGAGAAGCCAACAACGACATATATTTTCGACACGTCGATTTCACGGCAGGCATCGAGCACGTATGCCAACATAGGCCGTCCGCATACCTCATGCAGCACCTTTGCTAATTGGGTGTTCATCCTCGTGCTGACACCCGCTGCCAAGATTATTGCTACCCTTTCAGCCATAAAATCATCTCCAATATTCTATCGTTCTGCTGTGCTCCTCATTGTGAGCGAAGCGAAGCAGTCTCTTCAATAATCAATTATCACTAATCAATAATCAATTCTCCAGCACCAATTAGGCGTGAGCCTAAGCTCAATTGGTGCTGGACTACCCGACCAGGACTCGAACCTGGAACGTGGGCACCAAAAGCCCATGTGTTACCAATTACACCATCGGGTAATACAGGTACACAAGAGCAAAAGAACATAGGAGCACAAGCGTGTTTGTGCCTTGTGCACTTATTACTTGTCACGGAAACCCCCACGCTCATCTGCGAAAGCAGACGTGGGGGCCCGATTTGGCCCCATCGGAGGCTTGAGTCAGCCACGCCGTGATACTGCTGACCCCAAAAAAATTGACTATTTACTATTTTCTTCTTTACAAATTGGCTATTTGCTGCTTTTCAATAATCAATATTCAATAATAAATAATCAATCCCAAAGCTACCCCGTGCGACAGAGCGATATTTCAATTGCGGAAATATAGCTTATTCACTACATCAAATCAACTCTTTTCATTAAAAAATTTAATTTTCGAGACAAAAACCGGTTTTTCGTCTCGAAACACGGATATTCTTAATTCCATATATTGCTTTTTCATATCTGATACCAATTCTATTTATTAATTGCCGGTAACTCCAAACTGTCATTCCCGCGAAGGCGGGAATCCAGATCCAGTACTTCACCAACGAGGAAAGTATTTCTTTTTCTGTTTAGCCCACGGACCTGTGCCCTGGGGTGCGAATGCTCATTATGTAGGGTGCAATATATCGAACCAATTGTCATTCCCGCGGAAGCGGGAATCCAGCTTTTTCGCACTTGTTGTTTTGTTTAGCCGTCGCCGGCACGGCGACGCAATCCCTTATGCGTGCTCCGTACCAAACCTGTCCTGAGCAAGGCCGAATGTGTCGAAGGGCTTAATCCTTTCCTTCCAAATTCGCCATTCCTTGTTCGATATTCGATATTTCTTCTCTCCATCCTGATTTCCTGATCATCTGATAACCTAATCAACAAATCTCTAATTCTCTAATCTCTAATCCCTATATTCTGCCCTTCCCATTTTCCCGGAAAATCCGTGACAAACATACTCACGTGTGCTAATCTAAACCTTATAGATGCCGTCCTGAATTAGCCGAAGCTCTGCCTGCCCTCCGTAGCTTAAGCGAAGGGGGGAGCAGAGCCTGCCCTGAGCGCAGCCGAATGGGAGAGCCGAAGGGGCAGCCGAAGGATTGACGCATCTGTTTGGAAAACCCTATGCGAGATACGAAAGGACCTCAATCAAAGGGAGAAATAAGTAAAGTGGCCCCAGATTCATGCGTCGTCTCCAATGCTTATTTAACAAATGTACTGTTTTTATTTGACGCGGTTTCAGACTTCATCTACTATATACAGATAATCTGAGAATAGGCGGTTAGCCTGACTATTCTAAGGAAATAATAAGATGGCCAAGAAGAATGTTGTCAAGAAGGTTACAAAGAAGAAAGTTTCTAAGAGGAAGGTTACAAGGAAGAAGACAGTTCTCAAAAAGAAATCTACCAAGCGCAAAGCACACCCTCCAGCATATTTTCTGTCCATGAGTGTTGAAAATGCGAGATGTTTCGGTCCGAAGCAGACTATTGATGTTTCTGATGGACACGGTAGGCCGGCACAGTGGACAGTTATTCTGGGGGACAATAATACGGGTAAGACAACCCTGCTTCAGTGTTTTGTAGCCTTGGAACCGACTAAATTATATGATCAAGAAACACTTGTCCCGAAGTTATTTGTCGAACGTGAGCGATTTAATCTTTTTAGGGGAATCAAACCAGAAAAGATTATAATTTCAGGGAAGGCTTGTTACGGAGCTAGAATTAGTACATTAGAAAAGGTTTTTAGGATAAAGAATATTGAGGTTGTACATGAAGAACGTTCAGGTTTCTCTGAGACTTATTCGCCAGAAAATTTCGGTGGCTTGAAATGTTATGGTTATGGCGCATCGAGGATAATGGGAGAAAGTTCACTTTCCGACAAAGAACCAATTGATCCAACTGCCAGTCTTTTCAAAGATGATGTGGAATTGATAAACGCAGAAGAATGGTTGCTCCAGGCTGATTATTCAGCGAAATCCAGCAAAGCTTCATCAAAGATCGGAAAAAATGCTATAAAGAGACGTGACGAAATTAGAGATGTATTGATAAGTCTACTTCCAGAGATTTATGATATTAGGGTCACTAAGCCTACAGAGAAAAACCTCAAACCTAAAGTCGAGTTTAAGACACCCTATGGTTGGGTTAACCTCGACGGCCTGAGTCTGGGGTACAGAGCTATGATTACGTGGATGGTTGATCTTGCGAATCGAATGTTCGAAAGGTACCCGTCAAGTCTCAATCCACTGGCTGAGCCAGCGATAGTATTAATCGACGAAATCGATTTGCATCTTCATCCAAAATGGCAGCGAACAATAATGCATTACTTAACCAAGCGATTTGTTAACACACAGTTCATTGTGACGGCTCATAGTCCGCTGGTTGTTCAGTCGGCTACAAAAGCGAATATTGTCCTTCTAAGACGTGAACGTGATCATGTTGTGGTTGATAACAATCCACTATCTGTTCTGGGTTGGAGAGCAGATCAGATACTAACGACCTTATTTGAACTACCGAGCGCTCGGTCAGTTGAGATAGAAGAATTGCAGAGACAACGCAGGAAAATACTTTCAAAACCTAAACTCACCAAGGCCGACAAGGTAAAACTCAACAAAATAGAGTCTCAGATGGGCACCTTGCCGGTAGCCGAAACACCGGAGGACATAGAAGCAATGGATATCATAAGGGAAGCCGCAAAGAGCGTGAAAAACCGGGAGAGTAGTAAAAAGTGATAAGGGTCGAAAAGCCGAAGTTAGCTCCACAAATACTTCGTACTAAAGGCAAAAAGAAAACGCTGGCAAATTGTACGTCATATACACAAAATAAAAGGGAGTATGATACAGGCCAAAAGAAATTTGACTTTGATTCGAACATATACGGCCACAAAACTGTAAAAGCTGCCTTAACAAAAACCCAGCATGATAAATGTTGCTTTTGTGAATCTAAGGTTACTCACATCTCATATGGAGATGTGGAGCATTTCAGGCCGAAGGCAGGAGTAAGACAAAGATCAGGGGCTCCGCTGGATAGGCCTGGCTATTATTGGCTGGCATATGAGTGGTCTAATTTATTTCTTTCCTGCCAGCTCTGTAATCAACGTTACAAGGAAAGTCTTTTTCCACTAATAAAGCAGGGTGATAGAGCGAAATCACATAATGATGTCATAAACTTAGAGAAGCCTCTTTTCATAAATCCCACCGAGGACGTGGAAAAATTCATATCGTTTCGATCGGAAGTGATTTTTGCCATAGACGATAAACCAAGAGGAAAAGCTACAATCAGGGAATTAGGATTAGACAGAGATGAATTGAATGATATGCGCAAAGACTGCTATGATAAATTAGAACTTATCTACGAATTGGCAAATCTTAAACCTCTCGTGCCTCAGAGTAAGAATGCAAAAGCCTTGATCAACAGATCTATTCAAAGCTCAAGTCAATACGCTTCGATGATACGATGTGCGGTGAATGCGAAATTCAAGAGTTCCGGATAGAGGGAGAATTGAACTCAGATGTAGGTTAATGGTGCGAAATATCGCGCCCTACGTGGCAGGCTGGGCGGAGGTAGGAGAGAATAATGAAAGAGATACCGTTAGCCCCGTAAGGGGTCCTGTGGAGCAACGGCCTGAACGCAAAGAGCAGAAGTCTGCCCTGAGCCTGTCGAAGGGACAGTAGGGAGTCTCGGAGATTTTTCAGGATTTCACTCGAAATCTAATCTGTTTTATGGTATAATGTAACTAACTATGGATAGTTCATAGTTCGTTGTTCACAGAAAATAGCAAATAGCCAATCATCAATCAGAAAGGGGGTTTCCAATGTCGAAGATCCGTCATTCCTTGGACGGGGCCATCATCTCACAGAACGTCATCAAACCCGGCTTTTTTGTCATATCAGGCCGAAATAGCGGAGAAACCTACGAAGTTTTGACTACTTTTTATGCAAAACAAACCCAATTTCCAAAAAAGTCAAATGAATGTAAATCCATATAATACAACGGATTATGAATATAAATCCAATTGGACACTTGGTGAAAACAAACCCAATTCAAACCCAATCAAACCCAATTTCCGTAAAGCCCAAATGAATGTAAACTCACTTATAACAAAGGATTACAGAAAAAAAGATGATTTCGCAGTCCGAAAAAACAAACCCAATTCAAACCCAATTTCGTTAAAGGCCAAAATGAACGCAAACTTATCTGCCACAAAGGATTATGAAAATATTTCCCGCTGGCGGCTCACAAAAAACAAACCCAATCAAAGCCAATTTCAAAGGCCCATAAGCGCACTAAAAGAATGGCAAGAAAATAAGACTGTCATGGTCGCTTATCGCCGGCATGAATATGATGGACCTGAACGAGTCGGGACTCAAAGCCTTGACGGCTATACCCGCTCTACGGCTACTTTTATTTCGCGCAGGGCCCGGGACCAGCTTTTTCCCTCCGTCCGGCCCCACGCCCTTGCCGTGGCAACCTTTATCGCCGTTCCCAGCGCAGAACCCGCATCGGATTTGTCTTTAAGGCCCTTCAAGAAGCCGGCTAACAGGAAATCACCACAGCCGACCGTCGATAATACCCTTCCGCGGCCAATACATCGGCCCTGCCAGACGCCTTTCTTCGTAACGACTACGCCGCCCTTTTGGCCGCGGCTTATAACAACAATCTCAGCTTTGTCTAACAATCTACGACCGGCCTTGACCAAACCTGCAGGACTATCTGTTACCTGCTCACCCAAAAGCTCCCGCAACTCTTCCACATTCGGTTTTATCAGCCAGGCGGCCTCGGTCTCAAGAATACGTTTCAAAGCGTCCCCGTATGTATCCACCACAATTCTGGCACCACGCTTTCTGCACGATTTTATAATCCGAACTACATCTTCAACAAATTCATCTTCCGGCATCGCCCCGGCAAAAACACAAACACTGCCTCTGTGCACTATCGCTCTTAAATCAGCCTCCAATTTTCTCAATGCTTTTCTCGAAGCCAATTCACTTCTATTGCGCAGATGCATCTCTCTGTCATTGACTGTATCGACAACGGTTATATTCAAGCGGGTATTGCCGTCAACCGCAGTCATTTTAACCTTAACCAACCCCCCCAGCGACCGCATAGCTCTCAGCATCTGCTCGAAATCATCCCTGCCCCATAGGCCGGCTGCAATATTTTCCTCTCCCATCCACGCCAGAGCTTGCGAAATATTCAATGCCTTCCCTGCCGGTCGAGAGCTGGCCGAGCTTACCGTCTTATGCTCGCCCCAGTCGATACCGTCGAACCGGCAAACCGTATCCCAGCTTGGACACAACCCAACCGTAACGATTTTACCGCTGACCCTCATAGAAACGCCTCGAACTGCCAGTCGAGCATCAAGTATCGAGTATCAAGTATCGAGTATCGAGCATCGAGCTAATCTTCGTCATTGTCCGTCGAGACGTACTCGCGCTGTCCCTCACTTACATAAGCCGGCTCCGAAGAGCTCTGGCTTTCCGATTCCTCCGGCTGGCTCTCCGCCTCCATCCGCTCACGGACACGCTCATACTCCTCTAATGTCATCGTAATTTCACGTGCCTGGCTGCCCTTATACTCGCCGAGTATTCCCGCCGCCGCCATCATCTCGATTATGCGTGAAGCCCTGGCATAGCCGACACTCAGTCTTCGCTGGAGCAGCGAAACACTGCCGCGCCCTGTCTCCAGAATAATCCGAACTGCATCGTCGAACAGCTCGTCTTTTATCATCTCAGACGTATCCAGCTTTCTGAGCCGAGTCAGTTCAGGATGGAATTGCGGCTCGGCAACATCCTTAAGGTGCTTAACAATTCGCTTTATCTCCATCTCATCAACGAAAGTTCCCTGAGCGCGTATCAGGTCACTTGTACCGGGTTTTAGAAACAGCATATCGCCCTCACCGAGCAGCGTTTCCGCTCCGTTCTGGTCGAGGATAATTCGGCTGTCCATCCTCGCCGCAACACGGAAGCCGATCCGCGTCGGCATATTTGATTTTATCAGCCCGGTAACAACCGTCGCCTGGGGTCGCTGAGTAGCTAAAACAATATGAATACCGACCGCCCGGCTCTTCTGTGCAAGGCGAACAATATAAGCTTCTATCTCTTTAGGTGCCGTCATCATCAAATCTGCAAGCTCATCGATTACTATCACAATATACTGTATTCTCTTTGGAATCTTTGCTTCTTCCTCGGCACTGCTCGGGTTAAACCGCTTAATGACCTCCTCGGCACCGAGCCTGTTATACTCAGCAACATTCTTAACCTTTGCCTCGGACAGCAGAGCATAACGCTCATCCATCTTCACCGTGGCCCATTCAAGTATCTGAACAGCCGTTTGGGTCTCAGTAACTATCGGACACATCAGGTGCGGAATAGTATTGAATGCCGTCATCTCGACCATCTTGGGGTCAATCAAAATCGTCTTTACCTCGTCCGGCCGTTTCGTAAGCAATATGCCCGTAATGATACTGTTTATACACACACTTTTGCCTGAGCCGGTCGTGCCGGCGATAAGCAAATGCGGCATCTTGGTAAGGTCCGAAACAAGTGCTTCTCCGGAAGAATCCTTGCCCAGAAACAGTGGTATCTGCATCCTCCGCGGCTTGCTGCCTGCTAATTCCATCATACTCTTCATACGAACTTTTTCTTTTTCGCTGTTTGGTACCTCAATACCTATCGTGTGTTTACCCGGCAGGGGGGCCACAACCCGGACCGCACCGACACCCAGTGCACGAGCCATATCGTTTGCAAGCGCAGCTATCTGGCTGACCTTCACGCCGGCTGCAAGCTCCAGCTCAAACATTGTTACGACCGGCCCCGTCTCGGCCGCAACCACACGCGCGTTGATATTAAACTCCGACAGCAGTCTCTCCAAAGCCATCGCCTTGGCCTTGACGACCTTCTCCTGCACCGCAGAAAAACTATACTCCGGCTCAGCTAACAACTCCAACGGCGGCAGTTCATAGTCCTTATAGGACGGCTGTACCACCGAACGTTTGGATACCGAGGCGCTTGGATGGCTCGGCTTTTCACGGTCTAACCGTTTCACTGGAATATTCTCTAACGGTTTAAGTGCGCCAACGCCTGACGGTCTCGGTGTTGTACTGCCGAGTCCGCCTTTGGCGGATTGCCTAACACTTAGTTTCTGCCATATATCGTTTAGCCCTTGTCCGACTATGGCGGACCGCTTTGTCGCCGACCACGCCGGTACTACCATGCCGGTTATTTTTCTGAGCCCAAAGCCGAACCGTCCCAGCAACACTAATACGAAAGTATCTGCCAATAGAAGAAACCCGACAATCCAGATTGCTGCAACTAATATGAAAGTGCCCAACGATGCAAAATGGCTTCGCAGAAACTGTGCCGCCCCGATGCCGAGGACCCCGCCTGAACCCAAAGGGAAGCTAAAGAATAAATATGGCCATAAGCAGTAGAAGCTCATCGAAGCCGCTACGGTCATCAGTCCTAAGCCGGTTGCTCGTAAAATCGGCTGGTTCGTCGGCTTATGTGCAAGCTTGGCAATCAGAAAACAAATTCCCGACACTAATATCACAAACACCCCAGGCCCAATGTAGTACAGCAGATAATATGCACAGAAAGCTCCCGCCGAGCCGCACCAGTTAGAAGGGGGGCTATTATGAGGATACACAAACCTGCTCGGCCAATCACCGATGTCAAAACTAAGACAACTGCACAAAACAACTAAGCACACACCTATCCCCAGGCACATCAGTGCTGTCCAGGCTCCGGAATGCGTCCTTTCGCCTTCGGCTGCCCTTTTGTATGACTTCTTCTTTTTCACGCCTCTTATTTTCCGTCAAGTCCGATAAATAAAGACACAATATGCGCAAACAAAACTCGTGTCCACCAATGGACGTAATCTATATCGGCAGCCCTTCGGCCTTTTCTGCACAATTGCCCATCCTAAAACCGTGTGGCTAATCTGCGAACCGCGCTTACTATCGGGCATCGGTCTCCCGCGCAACTCGACATTTACTCTGCTGATACTATATAGACGATTAGACGATAGAAAAACTGATTCTCGATATACTTTTTGATATTTTCGGGAATTCGGCAAATTTCCTACATAGGAAATTTGTAAAATACATGCAAAAACCTATTGTTAATTGCGTAAAATTACAATATATCCTATATAGGAAAACACATTATTTTAGGAAAATAACAATGAGAATTACAGAAAAAGAAGTAATAAAACGGCTATGGGAATCAGCAGACCGATACAAACCTTTGAGCTTTGTCAAGTTCGACGAAGAATTCCTGTTCATCACGGGAGTTAGGCCCGATGCCGTCGTGGAAGTTTCAATTGAGAATGGTCTTTCCTTTAAAGCTTTGATAGAAATAGCCTCGGTAGCCACCCCAAAAAATGTTGCCGAGAAATGCAATTCACTTCTGGATTGTATCCGTAAATTAAACAGGCCGGATTTGGTACCAGCGATAGTAGCCCCCTATATAGCCGGAAAACAAGCGAAGATTTTGGCAGAACGGGGCGTTTCTTGGATAGACCTCTGTGGCAATATGGTAGTTAATGTCCCAGGCAAAATATATATTGAGAGGACTGGAAATAAAAATAAGTTCCCTGACACATCCCCAATTAAGAAAATTTTTCAGGGAACATCGTCTCTCGTGAGCAGAGCTTTGCTTTTGAGACCAGAAGGATTTTCTTCACAATACGAATTGGTTGATTTTATAAACAGCCGTAATGCTAACATAACAGCCGGTACTGTTTCAAGAGTCCTGAAATCTCTTGAGGAGGAATTACTCATAAAAAAAACAAAACCACTCATCGCTGTAATAGACGCTGAAAAACTCCTTGATAAACTAACCCAGGGCTACGTTGATTACACAAAATATCAGAAAACAAGAACATATAAATTTGCCGTCGATGAAATCAATAAAGTTTTTTATGTCTTTTTCGAGAGACAAGTAAATTATGTGGCCTGTGGATTCTATGCAGCAAAACTCAAGAGGCTGGCTACGACAGAGCAAATAACGATATTTGTGAGAGAAGTAGAACAAGTAAAAAAAGCGACAGAGTTTGCAATGGTTGAAATGGTTCCTGATTCTGAATTCGGACAGCTATGCTTTATCCAAACTATAGACCCATGTGTATGGTTTAATAGTTCCAAAGCCCAACCTTTTGTACCTGCCGCAATCGATGATATAGAACTTTACTTGGAAATGATGGCGGATACTCCAAGAGGACCAAAGGTCGCAAAGTTATTAAAATCGCAAATTCTAAAAGGACAGTTCAATGGATGAAATAATATTTTGCCAGCTTGTGGAATTAGCTTGTGCTTTTAACAAGATAAGCATCAAGCCCGTTTCATTGAAGAGGATTTAAGAACAATCTTTTTGCCTGATATCTTACCTGACAATGAAAAAGCCAAAGGTCTTGAAGTATTTGTCCCATCACCGACAAATTTTTTACTGCTCAAGCTTTTTGCTTTTGACGACCGTGACGAAAAAAAGGAAAACGATACCGCACAGACACACGCATTCGATGTTTATGTAATAATTACATTGGCTGACAGAAATGATTATCTACAAGGACAAAAGTTTTTAGCTCGACACAAAAGTTCAGAAATAATCCAGAGGGCTGAATCCATAGTTACAAATAAGTTTTCTTCTGTAGAGCAGCCAGGATGGTTATATGTGCTTAAGACATCCAACTTCTATCCTAATCTAAACGTTCAGCAAAAGCGAGAACGATTAGATGAGGCAAAACGTCGTTTAGTGAGATGGTTTACTGTGTCCCCATAAAGAGCGGCCTTATATGCCGTTCGTAGATGTTCTCTGTTACGTTTTCTGCGATGATATCCTCGTATTTGTCCAGCGCATCCAAAAAGCGTGCGTCCATCTCAGCGGCGACTTTGTACGCAACGTGAAGAAGCTGCCGGAAGCTGTGATTGTACTGCTCACAGGATTGGTCATGTCGCAGCGTCGCGGCAAATCTTTCGCCGTCCCATTTGTCAACGTCTTGTGCGGTGGGCAGTTTTGCTCTGTCGATATCAATAACTGTTTCATACGGCCCGCAAAGCTCATCCATCCGCGACAGCGCCCCGGCATAAACCTCTTTTGCGATTGATAACCCGTCTCCGCCGGCCATTGCCAAGCCGATTAGCTCTTCCAGCCACGTTGTGCCCGCAGTCTTAATATGCAGCCCGGCATCGAATTTCTTCAGCGCCGCCGCTATTGGTCCGTAAATTGAAAACTTGTCAGAAGCCGAGTGAATGCTAAGTTTGAGGTTTTCAGGCAGGCCGAATTCTTTGACCGCAAAGGCAACCACCGCCAGGTCCTCTTCGAACTCTTTTGCAAAATCTCTCACGTTACCAACGTAATCCACCCCCTTGTTGAACCGGCCTGTGAATTTCGGCGCAATCGTCTGGGCCGGAATTCCTTCGTCAGAAATCGCAGCTAAAATAAACAACATCTCCACCGGCGTCTGCGGCTCATCAGTCTCATCCATCGAGACTTCCGTAATAAAGTCCGGCCGGAGGCCGGTCCGATCGGAACTCGGCTTCGCCGGGGCGCCTTTGGCTGCCTCGATATGACGATAAATCTTGCCGGCCTGCTTAACCGCCGATAAAAACTTATCTGCTATTACTTTGATTTGTTCTTCGCTGATATTAAAAGTCTCATCAATAACGTCAATTGCAAGCGAACCGATGTATTTTTTATACCTTTTAACAAAAGAATTCACACTGGCTTCATCCGCGGGCTTGCCGATGAAATCGGCAACATCAAGCGTGAAAAAATCGCTGGACTCGATGAATCCATCGACATTATTCAACCCGATATGGTCGGCATCTACAAAATACGACCCAGTCCAGCCATAGGCTGTTACCGCATCGTCGGCCTCTTTGTGCGTATCCGCCGGGCTGGTTCCTATGATAGTATGCTCCCTGTGGGACTTGTTCCAAACAGGTGTAATGTCAAGGCCCTGTTCTTTCGCTTTTATCAGAGCGGCTAATTGCGGCTTGCCCTGATGGCAGAACCTGTCACCAATTCCAAAAGAATACTTCCCTAAAATCATAAATCAGTTCTCCATTCGAAATCTTTAATCAACGTGATTCGCCAGCTCAAAGACCGCCGTCTTCCTTAGCATAACTCTCTGCCTTCAAATTCTACCCCAGTGTTAGCTCCATAAATACTGCACCCTCTATCGGATTATATCGATATGGGCTGGTTTGCTTAAACCCGAGAGAAACATACAGCGCTCTTGCCACGTCCATTGATGGAACCGTGTCTAACCGCATATTATTGTAGCCAATCTTTCGGGCCTCCTCAATAACAGCTTCAGCTAACGCTCTGCCTATCCCCAAACCGCGAAACTGTTCTCTGACGTACAGTCTTTTCATCTCGCATACGCCATCACTTAGCTTTCTCAGTCCGACGCACCCAACCGACTGCCCTTTATATATAGCAAGCAGAAGACATCCAGTTGGCTGAACATAATCGCCCGGAAGATTAGCTAATTCTTCTTCAAAATTCTGAAAGCCCAGGTCAAAATCAAGCGAATCCGTGTATTCGGCAAAAAGAATGCGAACCTGCTCAAGTTCTTCATCACTTTCAGCCTGAATGATTTTCGGCATAATATCCTGCTCCTGGCTTTTTAACGACAAAACTAATATTCTGTAACACGCCTGTTAGAAGTCCGTCGATGCGGCGCCGGATGACGCACGTGCGTTTCCGCATCTAATTTGATGGGTGGCAGCCTCAAGCGAGTCCCGCACCAATTAGGCGTGAACCTACTCGTCTCTGCGAAGTGCTTCGACGAAGCAGGAAGCTCAATTGGTGCGGGACGAGCTTGGGGATGGCTTGGGGCCAGCCACCACGCATTTACTGTGTTACAGAACACCAGCATCGAGTGTCCAGCATCGATTAAACCTTCGCTATCAGATAAACTGAGTAAATAATCGCAGCGACGCATCCCCAGCCGGCGAGGAATCCTATCACCGAGCTGCGAGATGGAATGAGTATCTCAAGACTGGTGTTTGGAAACAGGCTTCGCTTTTCGGGGACAACGGCGTCGGAGGGTAAAGTGCAGGGTACAGCTACCTGCTCTCCGGGCTTTACGGGGGTGCGCACGAGTGCGTAAAAGTTGTCGAGTTTTTCTTTGTCAACCGGTTTGGTAAACAAGCTGACTACAACATTGACCAGGAGCCCTACAGAAAGGTAAAAAACCATCTGCCAGGGCATATACAATTTACCCTGCCAGAGCATGAATGGGGGGAGCTTATCAGCAAGGTTTGCGTTGAAATCCCAAGGGACGTATTGGCCAAATGCGATTTTACCGGTGAAAAGGAGCACGCCAAAACCGGCCAAAGTACCGGCCCAGGCACCGGCTACGGTCGTGCGTCTCCAGAAGAGTCCGAGCCAGAATGCGATACCCATCATGGCCGAAACCTTCCAGAATATCTCAAGGCCCTTGATAACGCCGGGCAGCGAATAGGCAAAGGCCACGCCGCAGGCCACTATTGCCAGAGAAGTAATGCGGGCGACAAGGACATAATGTTTCTGAGTTTTATGAGGTATTAGGCGCTGGTAAATATTCTTTGTGAACAAGCCCGATGATGCAATCATAAATGAGTCGCATGAGCTCATTACAGAAGCCAAAAGTGCCGCGAGAAAAAGACCAAGTAATCCAGGTAATATATTCGGCAGGAAGTCGGCCGCTATCAATCCGAAGACGTCGTCGGGATGTTCGGGTTGAGCTTCTCGGCTGCTGAAATAGGCGACGGCGGCAAGACCTGTTAGACACCATGCCACGGTGCATACGCGTTTGACAAAGTTGCCGCACATCCAGCCGACTCGTCCTTCGTTTTCGGTTTTGCCAGCGGCACAATTACCCATTGTATGGGGCTGAGTTACGATACCCACCAGACCATTTACAGAAATAATTATTACATAGAAAAATCCAATCTCGCCGGGCGCTACGAGAGAAAACATCTCATTTGCATTCGGTATTGCATCGCGTATCCCACCGAGTCCGCCGACTGCGTGAAGGACAAAAGGGAGGATGAGAAAGGAGAAAACAATAGTTAGAATGCCCTGGATAAAGTCGGTAATAATGGCTGCAGAGAGTCCGCCGGCCATTCCATATATGACGAACATTACAGTCATCGCAGCAATAGCAACATTGGAGGAGACGTAACCTCCGGTGCTCGCATATACGACTGCACTGGAGCCTTTGAGCATAGTCCCAATATTGATTGAGAGGTTCAGCATCCCCACGACCGCAAACAGCATCGCAACGCTGGGACTGAATCTCGCCTCGAAAACATCCGCCGTTGTTATTGCTCGAAAACGTCGCATCACCGGCGCAATCAACCAGTAGAACGGCGTCGCGAACAACCACAGCCACTGATACCATATACCCGAAAGCCCGTTTGTGAAGCTCTTCGAAGCTACACTGACAGCCTGGTCGGAATGTGTGCCTGTCCCAAAAGCATGTGTTATCATCATCACCTTGCCGAATCTGCGGGGCATAAAGAAATCGGCAATATTCTTTATCCGCCTTGCCGCCCAGACACCAATAACAGTTATCCCGACAAGATATAACCCCAACACCAAAATGTCCGCAATGTGCAGACCCCACATAGTGTTCACTCCTTACGGCAGGCTGCCGGAAATCGATTTTTGAAAATTGAAAACAGCAAATTGAAAATCAAAAAAACCCCGCAGCGCATCCTTTCGCCACGGGGCAATGAAAAAGACCGTATTTCCTGTCCCATACCTCTTAGATATAAGCCAATACTCAATAGATACCCCGGAGGGTACCAACATACACCATTACGACTTGGTGTTGAGCCTTGTCATTATCCTTACTCTTCTTTGCGTGACTCTTCAGCTATCTTGTCCAGCTTCTTCGTACGCTTCTCGGTCTTACGCGGTATTCTTACTTCCACGCCGAGCCGGCCTAATTCACCGGCCACCTCCGGCTGGAGAGGATCGAGCTGAAAACTACGCTTCAAATATTCCTCGGCCCGGACTTTATCGTTCTTGCTCAAATAATAGTAGCCGAGCTGCCTGTGAACCTTGGCTGAATTCGGCGCCAACTGAAGCGCCTGCTGATAGCAATCAAACGCGTACTCATCAAGAAGCTGCTTCTGAAACGCAAATCCAAGTCGATATGACCCACTTGCTGAATCAACAACCTGGTTCATATAAATATCGGCATAAGTTTTAGCCTTGGCAGTGTCCCCACTATCGAAAAATAACTTTACCATTGCCGCTTGAGCCTCCCTGTGTGTAGGGTCAAAACTCAAGGCTACATTATAACGACGCTCTGCTTTTCGCCACGACCTCTCGGCATGATACAATTGACCTAATTCGAAATGAGCGTTAGGATTTTCAAATTTGCGGTCGAGTGTCTTCAGTAAATCGGCCTTCTTCTGCTCAGCAGGTGTGCTCTTGACCTGGCCGGTTCCAACCACCTCGGCTTTTTGACCATTGCACCCGAGGAGTAACATTGTGCAAAAGAAAAGAAGGGCAAAAACAAAAAGAGAAACCGAATCAAGCCAAAAGACAAAGCTTCCAGTTTTTAATTTCCTGCTTCTGACTTTTCCTGTCATTCTGTTCTCTCTCAAAAAGTCTTGACCCACAAAAAGCCCGCCGTCTGCGGATTAAAACATTGCAATTCTGCCACGCGGCCAAAAGCTTTGCAAGAAAAAATTTCAGTAAATCAAATAAAATATATTTTTTATTGATTTTGATCGTTGACCCGAAAGGAAGAACCGAGTATCGAGAATTTCTGTAATAAAACAGGTGGCTCCAGCGACTAATAATATAACAACGGCAGCCGTTCAAAAGGAGACTTGCATGCAAGTGATTGACTGGCAGGTAATTATCGAAAAACACGGCCCGGCTGTGTGGCAGACCGCCTACAGACTGCTCGGCAATCGCACTGATGCTGCCGACTGTTTCCAGGAGACCTTTGTTTGTGCCCTGGAACTCTCACGGCGTCAGCGCATAAGGAATTTTTCCGCCCTGTTGACCCGGCTGGCCACTACACGGGCAATAGACCAGTTCCGCCGGCGATTTCGCCAGTCGCACTGTAATGCTGCCTCGGCTGACTGGGACGCTGTGCCAAGCACAAATCCGGGCCCGGCTCAAATGGCACAGCAGCAGGAGCTGGCTGCCAGGCTGCGAGAGTCGCTAACTCAACTGCCGCCGCAAGAAGCCCAGGCCTTTTGCCTGCGATATCTAAATGATATGAGCTATCGGCAGATCGCCAAAGCCCTGGGCATTAAAACAAACGCTGCTGGTGTGCTGCTGCACCGCGCCAGGGCAAAACTACGGGAGTCTTTCGAATTGTCAACGAAAGAGCAAAAGTGAGGTTGTATTATGAAAAAAAGTAAAAATATTTTCGAAAAAGCTGTAAAAGCCCTCAAAAACGAGCAGGTCCCATCCGGCCCGCCCCGGGAACTGGCCGATGCAACCATTGCAAAGCTTACTGAAGCCTCCGGACAATCGAATAAGGTAACGACCGGTAAGCGAATTTGGTTTATAGATTGGCTAAAAGCTCCGAACAGCTTCACTAAGGTTGCCGCCGCAGCCGTGCTGCTGATTATCGCCGGCTACGCCGCAGGCCGACTCTCAGCCCCTCGAGGGCCGGATGCCGAACAACTGCAGGTTGCTCTCGAGCCGGCTATTCGACAGAACCTCCTTGACGAGATGAAGCAATACTGGCAGTTAGCTCTGGTGAGTAGCTATGTTCAGCTTAAAGACGACCTCACTCAGCAATACCGCAGCGACTTGAATCAGTTTGCGGCATACACCTTAGCTGCTTCCGGTGCCGCGACCAATCAACTGCTCGAAGAGCTCATCGAGTCCATCAATACGGCCCAAACACAGGACAGGCAATGGGTAGCAGCAGCCTTTGAGCAGACAGAGTTGAATCGAATACGGGAAAACGCCCAGTTGAGCAATGCTTTTGCGACCTTCGCCGTCCGGACCGAAGACGAGCTGCTGCGCAGAAAACAGGATATGGCACAACTGTTGTCTTACACTCAACCCGATAGCTCGGTTCCAAACGAATCGAAAAATTTAAATCCCTAAATCGAAAGGAGCAAAAAATGAAAAAAGCTTTAACCCAGACAATTATTGTATTTGTCGCCGTCAATCTAATCACAGCAGGATTTGCCCTGGCCCAAAACGTCACCGAGGAAGAAATCCAGCCAGCCTCAAAAGAAGCCGTAGTTGCGGAAAAGGAAATAGAGCTTGAGAGAAAGAAGGCTGAGATTGAAGTAAAGGTGGCAGAAAAGAAAACAGTTGCAGAGGTTGCGCGGCAGCAGTTTGAAGTCGCACAGAAGCAGATGGAAGCTGCACAGAAGCAGATGGGAGCCGCACAACAGCAAATGGCAATGAAAATGAATATGTATGACATACTTGAAGATTACCGAGCACCCCGATTAAGTCTATCACCATGGCAACAAAGAGACGGTGGGGAGGTTCTTGTGATTCCCACCGCACAGATGAAATTAGAAGACCTTGCTACGATTACCGAAGATATGAACGTGATGTCGCGCATCTTTGCCAAAAAACTCAGCCAGGCCCACCTGACTACAGGAAGAGCAAGCTTGTTTGTTGGGCTTGCTCCGTTTTCGGGGCACAATAGCGGCACAATAGAAGCTATCTACCTCGAGGATTACGGAGCGTTGTTTTTGATGAAGGTGAATTTTCCCCTCTCGCCGCCACCCGAAGCGCCGGAAGAAAAGGAAACCGAAGAAGAAGATACCGACCCACTCTGGACACAGATGAGACAGGAGATATATGCGCCCGAAGAGGCCAGAAGAAGCAGAACCGACGACCGCCCGGAAGAAAAATACGACGTCAAGAAGGTCGCAGAGCTGAAAGAGACACTTATCAAAACATTGAAGCACGCTGCGAACATCCGGGCCTTGAAACCGGACCAGTCGGTGATTCTTACAGTCATTGGTGGCCGAAGCCAGTCTACTGCGACTGTCATACAATCATCCGTGTTCAGCGGAAGAAGACGCAGCACGGGCGACAGCAGGACTAGGACTGTCCGCATTGAACCCGGAGCCGAAACGGGTTCCTTCTTGCCTACTGTTCTGACTATTTGCGCGAAAAAGTCAGACATTGATGCCTTCGCAAAGGGCGAACTCAGTTTTGACCAATTTCGGGAACGAACCAGGATTTTCACATCTTATGCAAAAGTCGGAAAGGAAGGTTCTCCAGGTGTCGAGGGCCGGCCGGTTGCTCATGAAGGGCACTCTGTGTTTTAGCCAATTTCGTCAACAGATGGAGATTTTCCTATGTTGATTAACGAATTACAGGTTATGTATTTAGAGGAGTAAAAAAAATGAAATCTTTTATCAGAGCCATTACTATTACCATCGTTCTCAATTTACTGCTGGCAGGTTCCACCACAGCCCAAATCACTCCGGCCCCAGCTCCAACTGCTCCGGCCGCAGTGAGTCAGAGTCAGCAAGTAGTCAGCGAAGTTGACAAAACACTGCCTTCGCTTTTGAGTGATTTGAATGAAAAGTTAATCCAGCTAAAGATTGCCACGACGGGGCAGTACGGCGGCGGGAGAGTCCTCGTAATTCCCACCGCAGAGATAATGCCGCAGGATATGGTCACGATGATGGAAGATATGACTGTCATGTGCCGCATATTTGACAAAAGATTGGCAGAGTCGAACCTGATTCCGGGACGATTCACTACTGATAGTAGGATAAGACTCTCAACGTCTTTTTCTCGGGACAGCCGCTCTACAGGGGCAATGTACATTCAGGGCTACGGAGCGCTCTTTTTGACAAAAGTTGATTTTCTGCTCTCACCGCTACCCGAAGCGCCGGAAGAAAAGGAAACCGAAGAAGAAGATACAGACCCACTCTGGACACAGATGAGACAGGAGATATATGCGCCCGAAGAGGCCGATAGAAGACGCAGGACCGGCGACCGCCCGGAAGAAAAATACGATGCAGAGAAGGTCGAAGAGTTGAAAGAAACGCTTATTAAAACATTGAAACATGCAGCGAACCTCCGGAACCTGAAACCGGATGAGTCGGTCATTCTCACCGTTATCGGGAAAGCTGGTCAGCCGGCCGCTTCGGCCATCGAGAGATTATATGAGGAAGACTACAGCAGGTATATCATAAGTACAAATCGAGCCGGAACGGGCTTTTCCTCGCCCACGGTTCTTACCGTCCGCGCTAAAAAGACGGACATCGATGCGTTCGCAGAAGGCAAGCTCAGTTTTGACCAGTTTACTGAAAAGACCCAGCTTCTTTCATATTCCTATCTGGGCGAAAACCTCGGCACAAGCTCGTCCCCTTCTTCCCGTTCCCGGAGAAGTGGCTCCCGTTTCCAGAGAGGGTTATATTAACCGTTGACAGATTCCACCAGACACCGCAGTAGAAGTCGAAGATCCGCTAAAGCGGGAATCTCAAAAATATTTAACCCGCCGATTTACTCGGCGGGTTTTCCTTTGAACGCAATACGACATACGATATACGACATACGATATACGAATCAAACGTCGAGGTTCTGGACTTCAAGGGCGTGTTCGCGGATAAAGTTTCGGCGTTTCTCCACATCGCTGCCCATTAATATACTGAACAGCCGGTCGGCTTCACCGGCATCGTCGAGTTTGACGCTCAGCAAAGTGCGCGTCTGCGGGTTCATTGTCGTCTCCCATAGCTGATCTGCGTTCATCTCGCCCAAACCTTTGAAGCGTTTTATCTCAATCCCTTTGCCGCCTATCTGCCTTATGCTTGCGCAGATGTCACCTAACGATGCGACCTCGTATCTATCATCGCCGCTGAGAAGCTCGAACTTCGTGGGCGCAGATTCACCAGAAACACTTTTGGCAGGTTTCAACAGAAAATCCTTGAGGTCTAAGCCGAACTGCTTTTGAAGCTGCTTGTCTATTTCATTGATCCGGTCAACCTCGTGAAGCTCCTCGGCGGCAATTGATTCTTCCTCCTCACCTTCTGCTAAACCTTTGGTCCGCTCTTTGAGCTCATCGACACGTTTTTCGTACTCCTCCCTTTTGTAATAAATCTCATCCTGGCCTTCGGTGCAGATACGAAACTGCGGCAGCCCTCCTTTGGACGGACTGTAATAGGACTGGATGAAATCGGCGAAGTTAATACCGCGTCTGCTCAAAACCGTTATGATGCGCTCGGCCTCAGCTAAGGTCTTCACAAGCTCAGTC
>Ga0209979_1001595_pt1 | contig 24258 bp, 22 predicted proteins | sample AnhtaG_FD_183114 | JGI IMG/M metagenome (GOLD analysis project Ga0209979, IMG submission 183114) | Deep subsurface microbial communities from Anholt, Denmark to uncover new lineages of life (NeLLi) - Anholt_01485 metaG (SPAdes) (version 2) | ecosystem: Environmental > Aquatic > Marine > Oceanic...
GTTTTATCTCTTGAGACAAACTCATAAAAGCGATTATACTAAATCCAGTTGTGAGTTTTTAGTTTCATTGTCGCAATCAGGGGATAAAATGTATGGTGCAATGTCCATGGAAACTTGCCAATTGATAAGCTATATTGCGCCTGCGGCACCTGCCACCCGGCAGCCGGCGACGGGTGACGAACCGTTTCTGCGTCCGGAAATTGGCTTCACGCCGAATTGGTACCGAACCGCGATTGGGATTGACTTTGGCTGGCGGTGGCATACCGACCCGGCATATCGGCGCCAGATGCTGCTGGTCATGCGTAGTGAATTAAAACGCCGATTCCCCGAGACAAGAATCGGCGGTATCGACCGTCCCGATAAACCTCTGGATCTGCTGACCGGCACCTACGGCTGCAACAGTGTGGCCGCAATTTATGGGGTTCCGATTATATATGCTGAGGACAACTGGCCGAACTGTGAACATTGCTACCTCAGCGATGATGAGGCTGAAAATCTCGAACCGCCTGACCTTGACAGGAATCCTTTCTTTCAGGAGCTTATGGCGCAGGTGGACTGGATTACCGCTCACGAAGGCCGGGTGGAAGGATTCATCAACTTCCAGGGTGTGCTCAATAACGCCTACCGCCTGCGTGGTGAAAAACTTTTCTATGATATGCTTGATTCACCGCAGCGCTGCTGTCATCTCTTCGATTGCATCTGTACTACAATGACTGAGGCGGCGAAGCGGCTTTATGAGCGACAATTAGAGAGCGGTGTAAAAGTTGATTTCTTCACGGTGAGCAACTGCCTGGTCAATATGGTCTCACCCGAACAGTACCGTGACATTATCCTTCCTTTCGACAGTCGGATTGCCGAGGCCTTTGGCTGTATCGGTATCCACAACTGTGCCTGGAACGCCGACCCATACATCGATGATTATGCCGGCGTTCCTCACTTGAGCTATATTGATATGGGACTGGATTCGGACCTGGCCAGGGCGAGAAAGACATTTGCTCATGCGCGGCGTTCGCTGATGTACCTGCCCACGGATCTGGCAAACAAATCACTGGAGACAATCCGAACGGATTTGGAACGGGTCGCTCGCGAGTATGCCCCGTGTGATGTTGTTGTTGCAGATATTGAGGCCGGCACGCCGGATGAACGGGTCCTGGCGTTTCTTGAGTTGTGCAGTCAAATTAATAATGGTCTGTAACACAATAAATGCGTGGTGGTTTCTGGTAGCTACACCAAGCCATCCCCAAGCTCGTCCGGCACCAATTGAGCTTAGGCTCACGCCTAATTGGTGCGGGACTCGCTTGAGGCTGCCACCCATCAAATTAGATATGGAAACGCACGTGCGTCATCCGGCGCTCCGTCTGGCCGCCGGACAGGCCGCATCGACGGACTTCTAACAGGCGTGTTACAGAATAATAGTAGATTGGAGAACTAATAAAGATGAAATCGAGCACGAATGTATTACCGAGGCCTCTGCGTGGCATCATTCCGCCTATGGTTACGCCGCTTATAGACAGGGATACGCTTGATGTAGCCGGCTTAGAGCGGCTGATAGAGCATATTCTTGCCGGCGGTGTTCACGGTTTGTTTGTCTTAGGGACAACGGGTGAGGCGCCGAGTCTTAGTTACCGGCTGCGGTATGAACTTATTGAACGCGTCTGTGGGCAGGTTAAAGGACGCGTGCCGGTGTTGGTTGGAATAACCGACACATCCTTTGTGGAGTCGGTAAACGTTGCCCGTAAAGCCCGGGACGCCGGTGCGCAGGCGGTTGTGCTGGCGCCGCCATATTACTTTCCCGCGGGGCAAGCTGAACTTCTCGAATACCTCAAGCATCTAACGCCTGAATTGCCTCTGCCGGTGTTTCTTTACAATATGCCAAGCTACACCAAGCTGGTTTTCGAGCCGGATACCATACGGGCTGCGGCTGACTTTCCGGGCATTGCAGGTATAAAGGACAGCTCCGGCAACATGCCTTATTTTCGCCGGCTTCAGTCTCTGCTCAAAGACCACCCAGACTTTTCGCTTCTGATGGGCCAGGAGGAGCTGCTGGCCGAGGCGGTTTTGTTGGGTGGGCATGGTAGTGTGTGTGGAGGGGCCAACCTTGTCCCTCAGCTTTATGTGGAGCTCTACAATGCAGCGTGTTCAAAAGACCTGCCGACGGTGGAGTCCCTGCATCAAAAGGTAATGCAGCTCAGTACCACCATTTATAATGTGGGGCGGTACGAGTCGAGCTTTCTAAAAGGTCTAAAGTGTGCGCTTTCGTGCACCGGTATTTGCAGTGATTTCTTAGCTGAACCGTTTCATCGTTTTCGTCGAGCAGAGCATAAGGTGATTCAGCGATACGTTAAAGAGCTTGGAATTACGCCGGAACGATAGAACAAGTTTGGATAGGTTGAAAGATTATGCAGGGAAGTCTTAGTACAGTTGATATCGGCATCCTTTTTCTCTATAGTTGCGTACTAATTGGGATGGGAGTTTATTACACCCGTAAGTGTCGGACGGCGGACCAATTCATGGTTGCCGGTCGTTCTATTCCTGCGTGGGCGGCCGGCTTGGCCGTGATGAGCGCTTATACGAGCAGCATTTCATATATTGCCACGCCGGGCAAGGCCTTCGATAGCAACTGGCATCCTATCATTTTCTCGCTTTGTATCTTGCCGGTTGCCTGGCTGGTTTGCAAATATGCCGTGCCATATTATCGTAAAACACATCTGATTTCCGTCTATTCGTTTCTGGAGGACAGACTCGGGGCCTGGGGGCGAGTGTATGCAGCACTGGCGTTTGTGCTGTATATGATAGGGCGTGTTGCGGTAATTCTTTACTTAGCCAGCCTGTTGTTAAGTACGTTTGTTCTGTGGAATATTGGTCTTGTGATCATAGTCATCGGCCTTATTACTATTGTTTATACACTGCTTGGCGGGATGGAGGCCGTGGTTTGGACGGACGTCATGCAATCAGTGATTATGATTGCGGGCATCCTCTTTTGCGCCGTTAGTTTGTCCCTCCGTGTTTTCTCAGGGCCGGAACCTTTAATACAAGCGGCTATTGATAATAATAAGTTTAGCTTTGGCAGTTGGGATTTGTCCCTGTCTTCCCGCACAATATGGGTAATGCTCATCTATGGAGTTACAGAGAATCTACGGAGTTTGTTGGCCGACCAGAACTACGTGCAGAAATACTGCTCTGTTTCTACAGTGCGAGAAGCGAAACGCTCAATCTGGATTGCGATGCTGATATATATTCCTCTTACCGCGGTTTTTCTTTATATCGGAACAACGCTTTCTGCTTTCTATTTTCAAGGCGACGAATTGGTACGGGCCGGCATAACCAAGGGCGACCAGGTGTTCCCTTACTTTATCGCGACAGAGGTGCCGTCAGGCCTAAAGGGACTGATTATAGCTGCTATTGTAGCGGCGGCAATGAGTACCGTGGATTCGGCGTTGAACTGCTCGGCGACTGTTTTGCTGCTGGACTTCCATAAGCGATATTTTAATCCGAATATTTCAGAGCGGGCCAGCATGATATTTCTGCGTTTAGGAACGGTGGTATGGGGCCTGCTTGGGACCGGTGCCGCCCTTTTGATGATTCGGGCAAAAAGTATTTTGGATATTTGGTGGCAGATATCTGGAATCTTTGGCGGCGCGCTTTTGGGCTTGTTTCTTTTAGCTTTCCTGCGAATTCGCCTTCGCCTGTGGCAGGGTCTTGCATCGATCGGGGTAAGTATCGCCGTTATCAGTTGGGGGACTTTCGCCCGCAATTTACCCGCCTCGTGGCAGTGGGCGCAGTGTAACCTTGACAGGATTATCGTAGGCGCGACGGGAACAGGGGCACTGATGGTGGTCGCCTGTCTTTTCGGGCTGACAAATCGGAACCGAGATATTCAAACGTAAAAGAAAAACATTGTTACATCAATATTACTACCAGAAGATATCCTCTTAAGGAAAATCTGAAGGAGGTTTTTATGCCTTTTATTAGACTCGGTAAAAACTCCAGGTCAAACGGCAGCGGAATATGTTGTTTTGCCGAAACAAATTTAAGAATGTTCCCAATACTGTTGGGTCTTATGATGGTGGCGGTGCCGGTTTCAGCTTACGGAAAAGCGGTGGCCGAATGGGACTTCAGCAAGGGGACACAGGGCTGGACAGGAAATAACAGGGTAGGGGAGCTAACCTCATCGCCGGAAGGGCTGCTTGTTAAATCCACAGGAGATGACCCGTGGATAGAAGGGCCGGCAATTGATTTGCCTGGCGAGAAAATTATTAGAGTAAAAATACGGATGAAATCGAACGCGGATACAGGTGCGGAGCTGTTTTACGGCAGGGCGTTTAGAGCGGGACATTCCGTTCGATTCACCACCAGAAATGATGGTCGATGGCACAACTACAGCCTCGTTATTCGTGAGAAATTAGGACGTGGGACGCGTTTTCGCCTTGACCCCTGCACAGGTGATGGGGAAGTTACAGTTGCCTTTATCAAGGTAGAAGCGATTGGGGAAATAGTTGTTCCATCATTAGAGAGACCTAAAAAACCCATCAAAATCAGAGGCGGGGGGGTATCGGTAAAATCGGGAAGTTTAGAATTTGAACATTACGGAGGCAGGTGGGGGAACTTTGCTTTCAAAGTTAATGGCTGGGAAATGGCTGCTGGGTACGAGAGCGAATTGCTCGGAATGGTTTTTGACGAGTCTCCTGAATGGCTCAATCTGAAAGACGCGAAAGTTACATTTAGGAATAAGTCGGGAGGCGAATTTATAAGTAAGGCTGTTATTAAAGACAGCAAGGGGGCAACGTGGGAGATTCAAAAAATCGTAAGGCCGGCGAAACAGGAAGGGACACTTATAATACAAGCAGAGCTAAAAGTAAATAAAGACAGGGACGTTGTCCACATTCCGTGGCTGACGATGTTTCCGGGCCTTGGCGCGTTCGGCGAAAGAAAATACCAGGGCCTTCTCGCAGGTGTAGAATATCTTTGTGATGAGCCCAGCAGCAGTGAAGCAGACATAGAGACGCCGGAACATATCCGCCGGGTGCCTGAGCCGGTCAAGATAACCTTTCCTCTTATGGCGATTGCACAGAATGGTAAATATATCGGCGTAATCTGGGAGCCGTCAGATATGGTCTCGGCTGCTTTTGATTCGCCGGACAGGATTTACAATTCAGGCGCGCACGTTATGGCACTGTCGGGGCCTGCCGTGGGGGAGCTTCGTTTTGAGAATGACTTTTGTGCCCATACGCCTTTCAGACTCGAAGCGAATAAAGCGCTGAAGGTCTCTGTGCTGATAATCGGCGGCGAGGGAAAGACCGTTGCCCCTGCGATTAGACGCTATGTGGAGTTGAAGGGGTTGCCTGATGTGCCCGAATTCGAAGGGGGCTTCAGCGCTGCGGTCAATCTGCTCGCCCACGGCTGGCTGGATTCGCAGATAAATCACGATGGTCTTTTCAGACATGCAGTTTGGGGCAACAATTTTCCACCGGTTCCCGCGGCGGATGCCGCAATGTTTATCGACTGGCTCATTAATAATACGAAGGATGAAAAACTTTGTGAAAGACTTAACGGCGCGAAATATCAGGCGCTGAGGAAAATACCATCAGGACAACCTTTCTCAAGCAGTGTCGGGCACGCGCACCTGCCGACGGCACCTTTTATTTTCGGGCGTACTTATGAGTTCGTGCAGCGAAGACGTAGCGAAGCATTAGGCCTGCTTAAGAATTTTGATGAAAACGGTATAAAACTCTACAAGCCGCGTAAAATAGACTATTCAAGGACTCATTTTGCAAAACATGCTAATGGTTTATCAGGCCGGGACATGGTCGGGATTCTTGAAGGCGCAGCTTTATCGGGGGATAAAGAGCTTATCAGTAAAGCGCTTAAACTGCTCGACAAACAGACTGTCCTTTACGCCGATACGGTGCCGCGTGGAGCGCAAACCTGGGAGGTGCCGCTGCACACTCCGGATATATTGGCCTCGGCACATATAGTTAAGGCTTACACCCTCGGCTATATTATTTCAGGCGATGAAAAATATCTTGAGCAGGCGCGGTACTGGGCGTGGACGGGTGTTCCTTTTGTCTATATTTATCCGCCGACGTCCGGCAGGGTAGGGCCGTACTCAACAATCGCTGTATTAGGCGCAACCAACTGGAAGGCGCCGCTGTGGCTTGGACGGCCTGTGCAGTGGTGTGGGCTTGTTTACTGCTCTGCTTTGCAGATGCTGAGTGTTTGCGATACGAAAGGGCCGTGGGAGAAAATCGCCAAAGGAATCACGACTGCCGGCCTGCAAATGTCCTGGCCTCTGACAGATGAGGAACGTCAGGGGTTGCTGCCGGATTTCTTCGATTTGAAAGTGCAAATAGGTGCCGGCCCTGCGATAAATCCGGGGACGGTACAGGCTCATATAGAGGAGCTTTACGATAAAGGTAAAATATATGATGTGAAGAAGCTGGCCAATATCGGCTGGTTCATTCATGCGCCCTGTACGATAAGTGATGTTCAGGAAGATAGGAAGACGGCTGTGTTTGTGGCGGATGGCTGGGGTGAGAAACAGTACTATGTGCTGGTTTCAGGCGTTGAAAAAGAGCCGAGAGAGGTTCTAACACGCAGAGTCGTTCAGGAATCGGCAGAAGTGTCTGCTTTTGAGTCTGCCGAAAAGAAATTTCACAACGAATACGGAAATCTGGTAATCAGACTCCGAGGCAAATCGGAAATTAGGATTAGGTACTAATGGTGGGATAAACCCCACTGTCCCTCCCAAAAATTCCATAGTTGTTGATTTCTTTACTGTACCAACAGTTACCTTCAGGATTCTTTACTGCTTTATTGTTCTTCGTCATCATCGACGAAAGATCGTTCATTTCAATGTCACTGCCAACCCGTGCGCAGCCAGACAACCAAATCTCATTGCTCAAACCAATAATTCTTGTCATACAACACTATAAACTTCTCAAAGAACACTACCAAACCCTCGCTTTACTTGCCCGGATATAATTTTTGGTAGGAACAGATAAGGCTTTGAATAGCGATTTTGTTGCGCGCCCTTTCTGGAGGCCAAGACGCCAAAGGACCGACAAGTATAATTGTTTGACAGCCCTTGACTTACAAAACGAGGCCGAAGGGACTCGAACCCTCAACCTTCGGATCGACAGTCCGATGCTCTAGCCAATTGAGCTACGGCCCCAACTTCTTCTGTCACAAGGAGTTACAAAATATTTTGTTTAGGCAAAAATTTTTAACTACAATCTTAACTACAACTAAATAATAGTTTGCTATACGATCGTAATGTTTAATTTTATGGTTGTAGTTAAGGATATTAACCATGGCAAAACCTAAATCTAAAAGAAAAACTCGTTCTGACAAATTCCCCCTTACTTTACACCCAACTGGTCAATATTGCAAGCGAATAAAAGGGAAACTTTATTATTTTGGCGTTGATATCGGCCGCTTCCGGCGCCGGAACCAGAGTTGGCACCTTAAGTCAGGATTTATGTGGTGATTAAAATTGCACGGTTGATATAGCAGATTCGCATCAATTCGGTGCTTATATCGAATGACTCGGTTTCGACGTCTTGATCCTGGAATCAGGATTCTGAATAGGTTCATCGCCATAGCCCATGTAGTCCATGAAGAAGAACATGATGTTGGGCGCAAGCGAGTTGTCTGGAACGGATTCCGGTCGTGCAAACAGGGAAGAGACTTTCAGACATTTTGAACTGCTTCTCTTTGCGTGGGATAATACGAAACATTTGCTGCGACTGCCAAACATTATGCTCCTTGGAATCGTTGCGAATCCAAATGTTAAAATTTGGAATCTTGTGATTTTTCCGCTGCGTATGCAAATCTAAGATATTGTTGTGCCGAAAGATTTATAAAAATCTTTCATTTTTTTTGCGCTTCTCAGCGCTATGGACAGTAACTTCATATCTATAAAGTAATTAAGTAAACGTATTTTTTCGTGGAGCTTGATAAAAATAATGTAATTTTTCTTGACGGGTGCAACAATTATCTATTATAAAATACAGCTACTGTGGTTTGTGAATGTGAACGCAAGTAATAAATAATCGTATAATTGATGAGATACAGTAGAATTCCAGAAGAGACAATTCAGCGGTTGCCGATTTATCTGCGAGGGCTGCTGCTTACGTCTGAACAGGGCCAAAAGAGCATATCGAGCCGAAATCTGGCCAATTTCGTTGGCGTTAATCCCTGCCAGATAAGAAAGGATTTTTCTTACTTTGGTGATTTCGGTACTCGCGGAGTGGGCTACAACGTTGGAAAGCTTGCAAAAGAAATCAAAAGAATTCTCAAACTTGATGTTATTCAAAAGATGGCCCTGGTTGGTGTAGGCAATCTGGGCTCGGCGATTCTGGCGTATCCGGACTTTGGGATATATGGTTTCGATATCGCTGCCGCTTTCGATGCTAATCCTAAAAAGGTTGGCAGGAAAATAAAGAATATCACGGTCGAACATGTATCAAAGCTGCGGACGCTAAAGAAACGGAAAATCAAACTTGCGGTTATGGCCGTTCCGCGCCAGGCTGCTCAGGAGACAGCAGACGCATTGGTCAGAGCGGGCGTAAAGGGTATTCTGAACTTTTCTCCCTGCCATATAGCGGTGCCTAAGAAAGTCAAGGTAATAACCATTGATATTGCGATGGACCTGGCTCGCTTGCCTTACTATATGCCGGCAAGTTGAAATGTTAAATTAGACAATATCTATAATTAGTCGCTAAAAGATTATAAATTCTATTTGACTATTTGCATTCGGCAGTATACAAGGCGTTGCATAAATTATTGAGTGAATTCGGGTGAGCAAAATGCAGACTGTTCTTATAAATGAATTAAAGCCGTTTCTGGACGCTGTTGCTGAACAGATGGACCTCTATGTTCCGAAAAAGACCGGGACGCATTATGTATATAATAGATACGACCCTTCTGCCGAGACCTGCGTGGAATTCAATAACATACGCACCTGTACGCCTGCAAAAGAGTTTTTATTCCCGCTGCGAGAGCTTGCTGCGGTTTATCCCGAGCCTTTTGAGCCGAAGGATATAAAGCCATTTGCAGTTTTTGGGCTTAAAGACTGCGATTTGCGCTCTATCGAAATTTTGGACAAGGTTTTTACAGAAGAGGAATTTGAGGACCCCTTTTATGTGAGTCGGCGGGAGAAAATGTTTATAATCTCCTCTGATTGCTCCGAGCCGGCTGAGAGTTGCTTCTGCAACGTTTTGGATGGGAAGCCCTTTGCCAAGAGCGGGTTTGATTTGAATGTTTCGCAGGTAAAGGATGGTTTTATTATCGAAGTCGGCTCGCAAAAGGGCAAAGATTTTGTAGAAAAATACCCTAACCTCTTCACCGAGTGCAATGATGACTTATTGGCTGAGCGAGATGGAAACAGGGCCGAGACACAAAATCAGCTTGAGCAAAATAACACTGACCTCAAGTTCGATAAGCCGGTTAATGAGATTGTGGAAAACAGCCAGGATTCCGATGTTTATGACCAGGAAGCGAAAACCTGTGTTGAATGCCAGGCCTGTACGCGGGTTTGTCCTACCTGCCACTGTTTCTATCTATATGACACTAAGCAGGAGGATTACTTTGCCAAGATGAAGATGTGGGACGGCTGCATGAGACTTAAATATGCTGAAGTGGCCGGCGGTGCAAATCCCCGCAAAATACTTGGTGACAGGCTTAGACATCGTTTTATGCACAAGTTTTCTTATTTTCTTGACAGATACGGCATCGATATGTGTGTGGGCTGCGGCAGATGTGTTGATGCCGAGGCGGGTGAAGTGGATATCCGCAAGGTATTAAAAAAGTTAAATGAAGAACTTAAAGGTAAAGATAAGACAAAAGCGGAAGTTGCAAAATGAATCGAAATCTCTACCAACCTATAAACGGCGGAATTGTTGATATTATAGACGAATCGCCGACGATTAAAAGTTTTGTCGTTGTGCTGGAAGAAACATTTAAGTTTGAAACAGGCCAGTTTGTGGAGTTGACTTTGCCCGGCGTTGGTGAAGCGCCGTTTACTCCTTCCTCGTCGCCTTCAGATACTAAGAAAATGGAAATCACGATTATGAAGGCCGGTCGGGTAACTAATTTACTGCACGAGTGTGAAAAGGGACAAAAAGTTGGCATTCGAGGGCCTTATGGTAAGGGCTATCCGATTGATGATTTTGTCGGTAAAGAAGTCTATATCGTCGGCGGCGGTGTGGGTCTGGCGCCAATAAGGTCTTTGTTTTTGACCCTCGTTGAGAGAATAAAGAATTTCAAATCTGTGGTTTGCCGATTCGGGGCGAAAACGCCTGACGATTATATCTTTAAGAACACGCTTTTCGGTTCCTGGCAGAAGATTGACGGCGTCGATATGAAACTTACCGTTGATGAAGCAAACGGCAACTGGGACGGCAACGTCGGCGTGGTAACTACTATCCTGGCGCCTGATGACGTGGATATTTCAAACGCCGTGGCGGTCGTTTGCGGCCCGCCGATTATGATGAAATTCGCCACTTTGAAATTGTTGGAATTCGGATTCGGCGCTGAGCAGATTTATCTTTCAATGGAAAAGAATATGAGCTGCGGAGTAGGCAAGTGCGGCCACTGTATGATAGGCAAGTATTATGTATGCAAGGATGGCCCTGTCTTTACCTACGACCAGATAAAGGATTACCCGAATATTTGGGATTGAAATTCGTCGCATATGAAGCGAAATACGAGATACAAAATTATGGGTGCGAAGTTAATAATTGACCTGGCAAAATGCAAACTTCAAGATGAATCCGAAGTGCAGTGTTCGTACAAGCATCATCCCCAGAACAAAGGGATAGACTCACTGTTGGAGATGATTCGTTTCGCCTTGATATGCCGCAAATGCGAAACTGCTCCGTGTGTCAAAGCCTGTCCGCAGGGAGCTTTGGAGAAGGTGCCGAGCGAGAACGGTGATGCCGGTATTCTTAAGCGGGCAAATATGTTGTGTACCGGCTGCGGCAGTTGTGCGATAGCCTGCCCGTTTGGAACGATATATACCGATTTGATACTTTTTCCAAGCAGTGTTTGTGATGTGTGCAGAGGCAGATTAGTGCCGGACGAAAAACCGTTGTGTGTAAATACCTGCCAGGACGCAAGTTTGGATTACAGAGAAGTTAAGGTAAAAGGTGATTTGGTAGAGGTTTTCGAAGATATCGTTGTTAATGTCTCCGGTGGTGATTTATGGGAGCCGTTTTTGAGGGATAAGTAAAAGGCAGAGAAATGATTGAAGCAATGCAGAATTTATTCTGGATTCTGATTTTTCCAGGGTTTGTGTTTACTGTCGCTTTGGGTCTGGTCGCTTCCTGGATAGTTCGAAAGGTCAGTGCCCTGGTGCAATGGCGTGTTGGTCCGCCGCTTTTCCAGCCGTTCTACGACATTATGAAACTTATGGGCAAGGAAATACTCATACCGCAGGACGCTCAGCGAACTGTATTCCTCGCAGCTCCGCTTGTCGGTCTGGCAGGCGTGCTATTGCTTTCGACAATACTCGGGGTGGCGGCTTTCTGGCCGGAGGAAACTTTTGTTGGTGATATTATAGTAGCGATTTATCTAATGGTACTGCCCTCGCTGGCGCTGATTCTCGGCAGTAGCGCCAGTGCCAGCCCCCACGCGACCATCGGCACAAGCAGAGAAATGAAACTGGTGATGGGCTACGAATTGCCCCTTGTTTTGGCCTTTATTGTGGTGATTATAAAGACCGGCGGCCAGCTAAATTTGGCTGAAATTGCTGGATATACACCTGCCCTTAGTATCTCCGGAATGTTGGCTTTTCTGGCTGCTTTATTATGTGTTCAGGCAAAGCTTGGGTTTGTCCCGTTCGACATAGCTGAGTCGGAAACTGAAGTTGCCAGCGGTATAATTATAGAATATTCAGGGGCTTTGCTTGCGGCTTGGAAGCTTATGCATGCAATGATGTTAGTGGCTCTGCCGCTGTTTTTGGTGATGGTATTTCTCGGTGGATTCGGTACGGCGGGATGGCCGTTAGTGTGGGGCATCGGCAAGTATGTTTTGGTTCTGGTCTTGTTGATTTTGATAAAGAATACAAATCCGCGTGTACGGATTGACCAGGCGATGAAGTTCTTCTGGGTTTATTGCGGGATTGCTTTGGCTGCCGCTGTTGTACTTGCATCAATAGGAAATTATTATGGCATTAGTTGGTTGTAGATGGTTGGACGAGCGTCGTCGCCGTGCCGGCGACGGCTAAACGCGAGCCACGCCAGACGGGACACGAATTTATGAGCTGGAAAATATGGTCATTGAAAAAATCGGTGTGGGTGTTCCACGTTAATACCGGCGCGTGCAACAATTGCGATATCGAAATTGTTAATTTGCTCACGCCGAAGTTTGACATTGAGAGGTTTGGCATGAAATTAGTTGGCTCACCGCGACATGCCGATGCTCTGCTGGTAACCGGCGTGGTTACCGCCCAGGCGGCCCCGCGACTGCGGGAAGTATATCGCCAAACTCCAAAGCCCTGTGTTGTCTTTGCAATGGGCGCTTGTGCTTGTGACACAGGAGTATTTTACAACGGTTATCATGTAGTTGGGCCGGTGGATAAAATAATCAGAGAAATTGACCCCAATGCAATTATTGCCTATGTGCCGGGCTGCCCGCCGAAACCGGAAGCAATGATATCCGGCGTGGTAAAAGCATTGTCGGTTTTGTAACAGGATACGAATATGAACCAACAAGAACTAAACAACAGGCTGTCGGAAATAAAAGATAAGCTCATAGATGATATAGAGCAAAAGGCGGATAATAGAATATTCCTTTTATGTGAGGCCGAAAACAGTTACGCTCTCAACAAGTTCTTGTTTGAAGATGTGCCTTTAAGGTTTTTAATTGCTACGGGAATTGATTCTGACGATTGCTTTGAAGTTCTTTATCATTATTCGTATGACCAAACAGGGTGTATGGTTACTTTGAAGGCCTTTATCCGGGACCGAGAAAAGCCGGCAATTGAATCTATTGCACCTTTCTTGCCGGCCGCCGAGTGGATAGAAAGAGAAATACACGACATATTGGGGATAGATTTCAATAATCATCCTGATATGCGGCGGCTGATTCTGTCTGATGATTGGCCCGAAGGCGTCTATCCGTTGAGGAAAGATGCCCAGATGCCGGCAAAACGGCCGGACGGCGAACCATCCAGCCGTCCAACCGTCCAATCTCAATCGCCCGCCCGGCGAACCGTTCAACTCTCGAAACCCGTTGTTGCGGTCGGCCCGTTTCATCCGCTGCAGGAAGAGATGGAATATTTCCAGCTTACAGTCGATGGTGAAATTGTTACGGATATTGATGTGCGAATATCTTATAACCATCGCGGCATAGAAAAAATCAGCGAATCCCTGCAGTTTGACCAGGTTCCGTTTCTGGTTTCCCGAATCTGCGGAATCTGCTCAGCTTCGCATCCATTGGCTTACGTCAATGCGGTCGAAGAGCTTGCCGGCGTAACGCCACCTGAGCGAGCTCAATATATCCGCGTAATCATCAATGAGTTTGAGCGTATTCACAGTCATCTGTTGTGGGTGGGTCTTGCCGGCCACTTTATCGGTTATGATACTGTCTTTATGTGGGCGTGGAAATATCGCGAGCCGGTGCTTGATTTGTTAGAAGAAATAACGGGCAACAGAAACAACTACGGAAACGTCAAGGTCGGCGGCTGCCGGGAAGACGTCCCCAATGAGCTTATCCCTAAGATATTGAAAGAGCTCGACAAAGTCGAAAAGAAAACTGAAATGCTAACAAAGGCGGTGCTTGACGACCCTGTTCTGCACGCTCGGCTCAAAGGTGTAGGTATCTTGAGTAAAGAAGATGCTATCAAGTATGCGGTAACAGGCCCGACCGCCAGGGGCAGCGGTGTTGCTATCGACGTAAGGCGTGATGACCCGTATGCGGCTTATGCCGATTTGGACTGGAATGTAATTGCCCAGCCCGAAGGCGACGTCTTTGCCAAGGCCGTTGTCCGCCTTCTCGAGACCCTCGAATCTGTTAAGATAGCCAGGGAGGCCCTCAAAAAACTTCCCGACGGCCCCATTGCAGTGGAGGTCAAGGAAATACCGCCGGGCGAAGCGGTAGGCCATGCTGAGGCTCCGAGGGGTGAGACGTTTCATTACGTCCGCAGCGACGGCGGCAACAGGCCGATTCGCCATAAGGTCAGAGCACCGAGCTATGTCAACGTGCCTTCGTTTAAGGCATCCTGCATTGGTCAGCCTATTCCTGATGTTACCATTACATTAGCTGCTGTTGACCCCTGCTATAGCTGCACCGAAAGGTTGGCCGTTGTCGATGGGCATAACAATGTTTTGCACGATTATGATGCACTGCTGAAATTGAGTCGTGAGAAAACGGCACGGATTAAGAAGGAAATCGGCGCGCCTGAATTTAAGCTGGAGGATTTCTAAATTGGAAATTAATATTCTACGTATCCCAGTCTTTTTGCCGCTGATTGTGGGTTTTGTGCTTCTGTTTTTGCCCAAAAAGCTAAATTCTTTCTCTAAGACATTGACGCTAATTATTTCGGTTATCACGTTTATTCTGGGCATCATGATATTTACCGGAGGTGCATCTTCGTACACCTGGTCTATCCTGCAATTAGAGGGTGTGAGCCTGGACCTGTTGCTGAGCGTTACGCCTTTGGGGAAATTCGTCTTGTTATTCGCAATGGGCTTCGGCCTGTTGATAACTTTATATTCACTAAAATCGGTCGGCACCAACGCAAAGCGAGTCAACGAGTATTATGGTGCGATTCTGCTCACAATAGGCGGCTCGGCGGGGATACTGCTCTCCAATCACTTACTGTTTTTATTGATATTCTGGGAGATTGTTACTGTTTCGCTGTATCTTTTGATAACAACAGGAGGCAAAAATTCCAATTTCGCTGCGACAAAAAGTTTCGCAATGATAGGCGCATCCGATGCCGCTTTTATGCTCGGCGTGTTTATGATATGGGCACTTTCGGGGACTTTTGTCATCTCAGACATTAGCCTGGCGACCACTTCAGCACTGCCAATTATAGCCTTCTTACTGCTTATGACAGCCGCTATTACAAAAGCGGGCGCATTGCCCTTACATACCTGGCTGCCTACCAGTGGTGAATATGCACCGGCCTCGGTCATGGCACTTTTGCCCGCTGCGATTGATAAGCTTTTGGGAATTTATTTGCTGGTGATAATTGTCAAAGAAATCTTTATACTTAATTCTCCGGCTTTAAGCACTATCTTAGCAATTATCGGTGCAGCTACGGTGATTATTGCTGTGATGATTGCGATGGTTCAGCACAATCTCAAAAAGCTGCTGTCTTATCACGCTATTAGCCAGGTCGGCTATATGGTGCTTGGCATAGCAACCGGAACGCCTGTGGGTATTGCCGGCGGAGTCTTCCACATGCTCAACCATGCAATATATAAATGTTGTTTATTCTTGTGTGGCGGTGCGGTCGAGCAGGCAGCAGGAACCCCTGAATTAGATAGACTCGGCGGCCTGGGTAAAAAGATGCCGATTACTTTCGTTACTTGCCTGATTGCTGCACTGAGTATTTCCGGAATACCTCCTTTCAACGGATTTGTTTCAAAATGGATGGTTTATCAGGGCGTGATTACAATGGATCCCGCACAGACCGGTACCGCAGCCAACCTCTGGCCTGTCTGGCTAACTTGTGCTATGTTTGGAAGTGCGCTTACTCTCGCTTCGTTTGTAAAACTTATACATTCGATATTCCTTTCCCGCCTGCCGGACGGGCTAAAAGACGTAAAGGAAGTATCTCCGGCGATGACAATTCCGATGACAGTCCTTGCCTTGTTGTGTGTGTTCTTCGGAGTCTTCTACCACGTACCGCTCAAACTGTTCATTTATCCTGCCTTGAATATAGAACCAGGGACCGCAATCTTCGGCACCTGGCATTCCGGTCTGGCTACAATCCTGATAATAATTGGTATCGGTCTTGGCGTGCTCATCTGGATTGTTGCGAAATTGTCGAGAAATGTTAGAATCGTGCCCACCTGGACCTGTGGCGAGGTGCAGAATAACGAAGATATGAGAATACCCGGGACGCATTTCTACAAGACTGTTTCGCGAATGGGTGGCCTGAAACAGCTTTACAGAGGCCAAGAAAAAGGTTATTTCGACCTATACGACCAAGGCGGAAGGTGTGGACTGGGCCTGACAGGTTTTCTGCGATGGCTTCACTCCGGCGTGCTGCCGATGTATTTGACCTGGGTAACTTTGGGATTATTGATAATTATTTTTGTAATTTGCGAAGTTCGGTGAGGTTAATATGGCTATATTCTACGTCTTACTGCTGTTTATGATAATCGCTGCTATTACTGCGATAGAAACCAAAAATCTGTTAAGTTCCGTAATCTGCATCGGCGCCGTCGGTTTCGGTGCTTCTTTGATGTTTCTGTTTTTGCGGGCGCCGGACATTGCGATAACCCAGATTGTGGTGGAAGTTTTAGGTTTGATTATTCTGATTCGCGCTACAATCTCTCGCGACCTGACTTTTATCACTGGTGACAAAGAGTTCTTTGGGACGGTTGTTTCGGTCGTGATTATCTTCGTGATTTTCTTGGCCGGCGTAAAAGTTTTTGAGACTTTGCCTGATTTCGGAACCGCCGTTTTTGCCGAGACTCCCGGGGCTGCGTCTCAAACCTACATTAGCGAAGGGTTGGCCAAAACTGGAGCCGCGAATATCGTGACATCGGTCATCCTGGACTTTCGTGCCTACGATACACTCGGCGAAGCGACCGTGCTGTTTACTTCGATTATAGGTGCAACTGTAATACTACGAAAAAAGGCCAAAAAACTGCTGGAGGAACCTGAATAATTTACCCCGTTAGAAACGCTTTAACGAGGTAATATTGCGGTAATAGGAGATAATAAAATATGCTACAAAAAGAGGAAATTTCTAACGGGGCCAAAGGAATGACAATAATAGTAAAAACTATCGCCAGTTGGGTCAAGGTGCTGATTGTCCTCTTCGGCATTTACATTATTCTTTTCGGGCATCTTACCCCCGGCGGCGGCTTTGCGGGCGGCGTGATTTTAGCTTCGTCCTATGTGCTGCTTATGCTCGCATTTGGCAGAGAATTTGTGCAAAAAAACATGCCTCTGATGCTCGTCTCAAAGCTGGATTGTCTGGGCGCGTTGCTCTTTGCCCTCATAGCGATCTTGGGACTGGTCTTTAGTGGGGTTTTCTTTGTCAATTTCCTGCAAAAGTATCTGCCGGGCTGGCCCTTGAAGCTCTTAAGCGCCGGCACTATACCGTTATCGAATATCGCTATTGGTCTGAAGGTTGGTGCGTCCCTGTTTCTGGTGATTTTTCTTCTTTCGACGTTCAGACGTGATACGTCGGCTAACAGATAAGGAGTTTACCCCATTAGAAATTGTATAATGGGGTAATAATATGGTATGAAAAATGGAAAATTTCTAACGGAGTAAAGCTAATGCCTTATGCACTATGTTTTTTATTGTTTATGCTCGGGCTGTATTGTGCAGTCGTCAAAAAGAATATGGTCAAGATTGTCATAGGCATTATGGTTATGGAATATGCCGTCAATCTTTTCCTTATTATGCTCGGCTATCGTTCCGGCGGCACAGCGCCCATAATCGACCGGGGCCAGCTCGAAGCAGGAATGGGGCAATTTATTAGCAGTTCTGTTGACCCGCTGCCTCAGGCCCTTGTGCTTACGGCAATTGTTATTAGTTTGGGTTCATTGGCCCTTATGATTTCGATATGTGTCAGAACTTACGAAAAATACGGCACCTTTGATATCACTCAAATAAGGAGACTAAAAGGATGAGCATACCGCTGCCTCTTTTCATCGCTATTCCTCTGGCAACGGCGTTTTTGCTTCCAATGTTTGGTAGAAAAGGCAAAACTGCTGCAACGGTCCTGGCCAACCTGGTAACAATTTCGCTGCTCGTATTTGCTGTTGCTTCTATTGGTAAAACCGAGGTTTATGAAATAGGCAAATGGTCTATTCCGCTTGGGATTAATCTTGTCCTTGACGGCTTAAGCTCCCTTTTGCTTTTGGCTATTAGTGTTGTCAGTGCCGCCGCCATGCTCTTTAGCGCCAGGTATATGGAGCAATACACCGCCAAGGCAAAATACCTGAGCCTGTTTCTGCTTATGGTCGCAGGGATGAACGGTGTCGTTCTCTCCGGAGACATATTCAATCTGTTTGTATTTCTGGAAATTGCTTCACTCGCATCTTACGCGCTCGTCGGCTTTGGCTGTGAGCACGAAGAGCTTGAGGCATCCTTTAAATATATGGTGTTGGGCACTATCGCTTCTGTATTCATTCTTTTTGCGGTTGCCCTTGTTTATGGTAACACCGGAACGCTTAATATGGCTTACATTTCAGAGGCGATCCAGTACTCGGGTCTGAATGCCGGCCTTGACTTTGCCCTGGCCTTGTTTATTGTCGGCTTTGGATTAAAAGCCGCTCTCGTGCCGTTCCACGCCTGGCTGCCTGATGCACACCAATCGGCTCCTGCTCCCATTTCCGCAATGCTCTCCGGCATTCTCATAAAAACCCTCGGGATATATGCCCTTGCTCGCGTGGTTTTCAATGTTTTCGGCGTTTCGGTCTCAATTGGCTGGCTCTTAATCATACTCGGCCTTTTGAGCATGGTTGCAGGGGCTTTTCTGGCAATAGGACAGTGGGACCTCAAGCGACTTATGGCTTATTCGAGCATTAGCCAGATAGGTTATGTAATCCTCGGTATTGGTCTTGGCGCAACTTTAATTGCCAGAGGTGATAACTTAGCCTGGGCTTCTTTGGCTATCCTTGGTGGTCTGTTCCACCTCGTTAACCACGCAGTCTATAAATCTTTGTTGTTCTTAACCAGCGGCTCGGTGGAAATGTCAACCGGTACAAGACAGCTAAAACAAATGGGTGGGCTTGCAGAAAAATTACCCTTGACACGCACAACATGCACCGTCGCATCCGCATCCATCGTCGGTATCCCGCCGTTTAGCGGGTTCTGGAGTAAGCTGATTCTCGTAATTGCAGCGGTACAGGCGGGTTTTTACTGGATAGCCGCAATAATTGTGTTCGTAAGTTTATGTACTTTAATTATGTATTTGAAGGTTCAGCGATATGTCTTCCTTGGCGAGCTGCCGGAAAATCTCCAGCAGGCAAAAGAGAATAAAGGCTCTATGCTCGTTGCGATGGTATTTTTGGCCTGCTTATGTGTGCTTATGGGCCTGCTCGTGCTGGTGCCCAGCTTGAAGGAAATTATTCTTGACCCTGCTGTTCAGGTATTGACTGACGGACTGAAATACTCCGCTGATGTAAAGGGAATGTGATACTAAGGGTGTGCTAATATGAGACGAGTAATTTATTTTGTTTTGGCGTTTGTTGTTTGGATGCTGCTTACCTGGCCTTTTGTTGATGGCAAAATTGACCTCCAGGTTGTTGTCGCTGGCTTGATAGCTTCTATCATCGTTGCGGTTCTGTTCCACGAAATACTGCCAAAAGAACATTACGTATTTTTTTCGCCGCTGCGGATATTTTGGTTTTTGGTTTATGTGCCGGTATTCTTCTATTATGTAATGAAGGCTAACCTGGATGTTGTCTATCGCGCCTTGCATCCTAAGATGCCGATAAGACCCGGAATCGTAAAAATAAAAACAACCCTGAAAACAGAATCCGGAATCACTGCGTTAGCTAATTCCATTACTCTGACGCCGGGTACTTTAACGGTGGATTTGACAGACGATGGTTTTTTGTACATCCACTGGATTAACGTTAAGTCAGACGACATCGAGCAGGCGACCAAGTACATTGCTCAAAGGTTTGAGTGGTTCCTTAAAAAGATTTTCGAATAGAAATGCGCCATCCGGCGCCGTGTTGACGGAGAGGTAGCTATGATACCGTTATTTTACATTGGCTTATTTATATGTTGTTTCTTGTGTTTGTATCGAATAGGTCGCGGCCCGAGTGCCCCGGACAGAACCGTGGCTATTGATATTTTGGGTATCGTTATAGTGGGTTTTTGTGCCATTCTTGGGCTGGCTACCGGAAAAGATTTTTATCTCAATGTCGCTCTTGCCTGGGCACTGCTGAGCTTTATTGGAACCATAGCATTGGCAAAGTTTTTGGAGGGCAGAAGTTTCGATGACTGATATTATTGGATACATACTGATAATGATTGGGGTTTTGTTTAATATATTCGGCTGTATAGGGCTGGTTCGCTTCCCCGATGTTTACAACCGTCTGCAGGCCTCGACAAAATGCGTAACTCTTGGCACTATTTTGCTTTTAATTGGTGTTGCCATAGCCAGCGGGTCGGGGGCTACATCTGCCAAAGCAATAATCTGCGCTGTTTTTATATTGGTAACTTCACCTACCGCCGCACACGCAATCGCCAAAGGTGCGTATGCTTCCGGAGTGGAATTGTGGGAAAACAGCGTCGTTGACAAATACGCAGAAGAAATCGAGAAACATTAAAAGAAAACTAAGTGCTGTACCAATAAACAGCAGGAGTTTAAAATTGCGTTTGCCAAAATTAAGAGAATTAAAAGAGGCTGTGACAGCGGTCTTTTCACCGCGATTTACAACCCGGTTCCCTGCCAAGCCTTGCATTGTGCCGGAAAGGTACAGGGGTAAACCGGAATTCGACCTTGATACCTGCATCGGCTGTGGCGCCTGTGTGAACGTCTGTCCGACACAGGCGCTGACTCAGGTCGATGACATGCAAGCCAATCCGCCGGTAAGAAAAATCACCCTTCGATACGATGCCTGCATATTTTGCGACAATTGCAGTGAATATTGCACTACTGAAACAGGCATAAATCTCTCGAACGAATGGGACTTGGCCGGTCTGGATAGAGAAGCTATGGCTGAGACTCATGAATACGAACATCAGCTATGCGAAAAGTGTGGTGCATTGATAGGCACTAAAAAGCATCTTATTTGGCTTTATGAAAAACTCGGCCCATTAGCCTATACCAATCCCTCCTTATTGATGGCCAAAAGCGGCGAACTGCTCACGGAACCGAAGGACGTTCGGATACAGACACAGGCAGATAAAGAAATCCAAACGAGCGATTTTATGCGAATCCTGTGCCCCAAGTGCAAATGTGAGCTAAACATTCGGCTGTAAATTTCGTTTCGTTAGAAATTATCCTTTTTGCGGGTGGTACTCTGTAACAGCTCCATTGATGGATTGCTATTTTATGATAGGATGTCACCCTGAGCGAAGACGAGGGGTCTATTAAAACAGATTCCTCGACTCCACTACGCTGTGCTCGGAATGACAATTCATCAAATCACGAGTGATAGAGCACCGGCCTTGAGCAATGTAAAGGCGCACAACGAGAATGCTATGAGCACCGACCAATCACTCCTCCAGCAGCTAAATAAGTTTCGCGACTCGGCAACTGTTATTGTCGGAATCGGAAACATATTAAAGGGTGATGATGGGGCTGGGCCGCTTGTTTGCGAGCAGCTCGGACGTGTGAAAGTTTGTGCCGAACTGATAGATGCCGGCACTGTGCCGGAGAATTATATTCAGCCGATTATAAAAAAAGCTCCACAGAATTTGCTTGTCATTGATGCTATTGATTTCGGAGCTTCACCTGGAACAATAAGAATATTCAAACCTGAGCAGCTAAACTCACACGCCATCTCAACGCATTCACTCTCACCCCGCTTATTTGTCGATATGGTCTGTCAATATATTAAGCTTGATGTGTATTTTGTTGGGATTCAACCTGCCCAAACACAACTTGGCCAATCTATATCACCACAGGTAAATCGGGCAATCCAACAGCTTTCGCAAGTCCTTACGGAGGTTTTCCTGTTCCGAAAATAAATCGTATCGCCCATTCTGTCCGGTCTGCCGAAGCGAATTTACTTGAGCAGACGCTTAGCTTTGCTTGCGTCGGCGCTGGAGTCGAAGGCCAGGTGAAAGATGGCACGGTTGCCGATGGCGGCACCGGAAAGACCTCGAAGGTTGATACCCGCGTTGGCCAGTCGCATCGTTAGTTCAGCACCAAAGCCGGGTTTGTTGCCCGTGGCGACCCGGATTCCGTGCAGCGACTTGGTTTTCTCGAAACCGGCTTTTCTTGCAGCCCTTATTTGCCTGGGACCTTTAATAGGTGTAACAAACACCACACCTTTTCCGGGTTTTACACGGCGGGCAATAGCAAATTCAAGATCAGCACCCGCCTGGGCAAGGGCTTCAAGTTTCTCAGCTAACGCACCCGGCCGGTCCTTAATACTCGCAGCCCACACATCAACACGACTAACATCAACTTTCATAATTCTTCTCCCAAATTTATTCGCCGTTATATTTAACCCTGCCTGCCCCCGCATTGCTCTGGCGGGGGCAATTTATTGCGGGTTTTTTGCTATTCACTAATCACCAATCACCAATCACCAATCACTAATTCTTTCTGTGGCATTTGTCAATACCTTATGTAACTAAATTTGGAAGAAGTTGTCGTTGTAGGGTGGGGCTTGCCCCACCATTACTTTCTATATTTAGCCCCGCCTGCCCCGCACGAATTAGCCCACTGCCGTAAATTGGTGCGGGGTCCTCTGGGAAGGTGAAGTATTGTAGGGTGGCGGCTTGACCCACTATTTTCCTGAAGCAATCTGCCTTAAATCTCCAGTGTCGTAAGCTTCTCGAGCAATTGCCGATAGGCGGAGGCTGCCAGGTACGTACATAAGACCGTGACAACTTAAACTATCACAGTGATAATCAATCTGGTTGCTGGTTTATAGCGAGGATTAAACCACACGAGCGGAAGGGCCAGCGGCCCAACGCACAGCAATGCAATTACTACACTTGGCGTGGTAAAGTACCATTTTTTCTCCCGAGGCCTCGAACCGGCCCGGCTAAATCCGTCAAGATACTCACCACAGTACCGACACTTGATAGCCTCTGCCTGAATCTGCTCGGCGCAAAAGGGACATTTCTTCATGCCAGTTGCCTCTTCTGCGGGTTGTTTGTTTTGCCCCTGTTTCGATTGTGCTGTGCAACCATGTGTAATTAATTCTGCTTCCATAGTATTAGTTATCGGTTCTTCAGCAAGGTTTCTTTAGAACCATAGAGTTGAGCTTGCCCCACTATTTGATTCATGTGCTCTCATCCGCTTTGTCATTTCGAGCAGAGCCGATGGCGCAGTAGAGACACGAAGTGGCGGTAGCTAAATCTATTAAAAACTATCATTGCGAGGATCGAAGCGACACGGCAATCCCTGCCCCCGCAAGCCGTTAGCGGGGCACCAATCTTATTTTCCTTAAAACCGCTATTACCAAAAGTGGTTGCGGCATGTCTTGCACACACTGTATTGATTCGTCTTTTATAAGGCACGTAGTCCTTTTGACTAATCAAAAGGACTAGATAAATTATCACGATCTCACAACAGGCCACCATAATTTTGCATTATGATTTTTAACTTTCCTCCGCCCCCGGCCGGTTCCAATCTCCGTATTCTCAATCAATATGCGGGCGGAATCATTTCATAACTCAATATTGACATAAGCCAAAACATACAAATTCGTCACTCGTTGCTCGTATCTCGCATAAAAATTGCCTTTTTCATCCATACCTGTACCCTAAGTCTTAATATGTATACATAATAATATCTATAATATCTACTTAAATAACAATCAACCTTCAACGATTTATAAAGGCACATAGTCCTTTTGACTAATCAAAAGGACTATGTATATATCAAAAAAAATATCGGCTTCGCATCATTTTCAATCAACAAAACTGAAAAAAGCACTCTAAATCTTGGCTTTTCGTAGTACACCGATAAATTCCAGAATAACACTTGCCTTACCTTTAAATCCCATCTTACGAAAAACATTACCAAGGTGGGCACGCACTGTATTGTATGCAATATGTAGTTTATCGGCGATCCTGTCATTATCAAGATCTTTGCATACCAAATTAGCAACCTCAATTTCTCTTGGTGTTAAATGCCAACATTTTCTCAGATACTCCCACTGTCTTTTAGTAAAAACCATAATCCGCACTCCTTTTATTTTCATTACTGAAAACTTGCTTAATTTTTTATTGTTTAATATCTTACTAATTAATTAAGAAAATGCAAGTAGTCCTTTTGACTAATCAAAAGGACTATATACATTATTCTGTTCGCACAACAAGCCTACATAATTATGTATTTTGATTTTTTAACTTTCCTCCTCCTCTGCTCCAGTTCCAATCTGGGTATTCTTAATCAAAAGGCGGGCTGAATCCATTCATTCCTCG
>Ga0209979_1001596_pt1 | contig 24236 bp, 29 predicted proteins | sample AnhtaG_FD_183114 | JGI IMG/M metagenome (GOLD analysis project Ga0209979, IMG submission 183114) | Deep subsurface microbial communities from Anholt, Denmark to uncover new lineages of life (NeLLi) - Anholt_01485 metaG (SPAdes) (version 2) | ecosystem: Environmental > Aquatic > Marine > Oceanic...
AAAAGGTTGGATGGTATTTTGTATTTTTTCTCTGAAATATGGATTGATGTGGCACTAAAAATGTAAGTTCAGAAGAATTAAATATTAATCTGACAATGTCAAGTTAATAGTTAATTTTAATTCTTTTCATGTGAGCTTGATTTTCAAGTTTGAAAAATATTATTTTGGAAATGTATTGCCTATTTGAGCATAAATCTCCCATTTCGCAGTTACAACCCCGGATTTTGCGTTGCTTAAATACAAAGCGTCATGGTTGATACTCAGGTATTTTTATTAAACATTAATCAATTTTTATAAGGTACGTTTTTTTCGATTCAATTACATCGATATATATTTTATCTCCCTTTATGTATTCGGGATGATCATCGAAAAATTTTACGATACCTGTAATTCTATGAGAGCCTTCTAAATGAGTGATGAACTCATCACCTTCTTCTGTTAATATTTTGAATGGCTCCTTTATTGGTGGAAAGTAGTTACGGTAGGCTACTTTGATATATATATATTTATCTTTCACATTTGTTTCGTTTAAAATAACCTCAATAATATCAGTATTACCAGATTTAATCTTATCTAATTCCATAATCAATAATAATTAGATAGATTATTAAAAGGTTGTTATTTTATGATTTCATGCAGGATATTAATCCCTAACCGAGCATGAACCTGGCATCCCGGTAGAGTAAAGGAGTGGCTTTCGCCCCCCCTCCTCATCAAACCACTCATACGGATTTCCCGTAAGCGGCTTTCGTTTGGCATTGTCCCATAGAAGGAGATGGATTCATCATTTGAAGCCTCCACCGGTCTCAATCATTCAACAATTGTTCCACCAACTTCACATATGTTAACCAGATGGCGTTTTTCCTTACTTTCTTTCAGGAGCTACCTTTCTGGCATTTTTTTTTTCCATTGATGTTATCATGCTGATAATCTTGACTCTACCAAAGCTAGAACCCCTTCGCTAAGTTGAGTTTTCTCCTCATATCGTCGCCCCCTGCACCCTGCGGCACAGGTTCGGTATATCATTGGCTCAACCATCATCACTACTATAAGTTCGTCCGACTTCTTATGCTGCATTGGTCCAGCTTTCATATCAGGTTATACCTCGCCTACCTGTTCTCCTTCCCTTGAGTTCATTGACCCTGAATCGTGTAGGATGTAAACCAGCTTCAGGCAGGACAGCATAAGATGTCCTATTTATGTACATTACTTAAATAGTATGAGGAATATATAGTATTATTATGAAGCGAAGCACGCAACCAGTCAAGCCCATAAAAGACAGAAAAGTATCAGCAGTTAGTTTGTATATTCCACCCGAAATCAAGGTGTTCTGGTATAGCTGTTATGATGATTTGTATAAAGAGAATGTCGAAAAACCTTCAATTAGTGAATTTTTAAGCGGCATGCTGAATGACAGACTTAAGCAATTAAGTGTATCCGAAAACGGGATCATAACTCTTGAAATCTCTGATAATGATTTAAAGGCATGGGATAATCAGCGTAAAGATGAAAGTCATGATTTGAATAATCCGATTCACTGGTCAGAATTCATTATTGAAAAAGTCAATGCTGGTATTAACTTGCTTGATGAGGTCAAGTATAGCGGCCCTGACTCTGAAGAATATGAAAAAAAGATTAGGTCATTGAAAGAGACCAACAGCAGATTAATGAAACAGGTTGCCGACCTTAAACAAGAATTGAAAATTAAAGACGTTACAGCGGGCAAGAATTTAATCCGTGATGCTATTCTTGATGTTTTGGGAAATGCTGATAATCCTTTGACATTTATCGACCTTGCCCAGGCAGTGAATAATAAAAATGTCCTTTATGCAGAACTGATGAAACTTTTCGATGATGAAATTATCCACGTTGAAGTGAAAGGAAAAAATGATTATTACAGTTATAACCTATCTTTCCCACATTAAACTGTTGGTTCTTAAAATATCAAATTAAAAATACCGCCATTTGGTCCTGTTTTTAGTATTATCACTGCTTTTTATTAGTCATTTTCAACAATTATTACATCCAATAATTTAATTTATAATTTTATCAATATAAATTCTATGCATATCATTTATTTCATAAATGTATATATAGTATTACATCCAATATATAAGTGAAATGAATCTTAACTGGTACATCAAACACCACCATCACAATTACTACAGTCTTGTAGAACCTTACAGAGAAGACGGAAAAAATAAACAACGTAGGATATTTTACTTTGGAAGATTAACACAAGAAGAAGTACAAAGAATCAACCACGGTTTAGAAGTTATGAAAAAACGGGAGATTATGCCAATAAAGATGGAAGACATCATCTTTGAAAACCAGTGGCGTTATTTAGATGTTGCATTTTTAAATATTATTTGGGAGCAGTGGGGACTTTCAAAAATATTCAATCAATCTGTGAATAAGAAGGTACAGACTGCAGAAATTGCACAAATGTTAACATCGTATCGTTGTTTAGACCCAGGAAGCTACCTTTCAGCAGTAGAATGGTTCAAAAAAACGACATTAGATCGCATTTTACATGTAAATACTAAAAATATAAACAAAACGAGATTATTTCGTGAACTCGATGAAATTGAGGACCGGAAAACTGATATCGAAAATTATCTGTACAAAACTCTTTTGGAACGTGATGGGGCCAGCATGAAAATTGTATTTTATGACCTCACAGATTCGTATTTTGAAGGAAAACACTGTGAATTGGCCTCTCCTGGAAGAACTAAAAGCAATGGATTCAGGAAAAAAAGAATTGTTCTTTCACTTTTGCTAAACTCTAAAGGTTACCCCTTCGCTTGGGATGTAATTGAGGATTACACTGCAGATGTCAGTACAATTAAGAACTTATCGACTCAGTGGAAAACGCAGTTTAATTTTGGTGATGGGAAAATAATACTGGTTTTTGATAGAGGAATGGTTTCAGATGATAATCTTAGGCATCTGGAAGATGAAAAATATGTCTACATTACTGCATTGGATAAGAATCAGATTCCTAATATAAAAAACGTTAACATTGAACGTTTTGAGTTACTTAACTCTGAGAACATGATTGAGAAAATTACAAAAATTGGTTTCAAAAAATATGATGACAAAACATACTACGAAAGTCTAGGTATTGTTGAAGGTAGACGTTATGTTCTAATATTTAATCCAGAAATGTTTGTAGATGAAAAGGATTCACTGGAAAAATTAATAGTTAGAGCAAAAGCATATCTGGAAGAAGAAAATAAAAACCTGTTTATGGCAGAAAAAAGCAGGAACGAATTTACTACGAGAAATAAGATCAATAGAGTACTCAAAAAGATGAAGAGCAAGAAATTTTTGGATTTTGATCTTGAACCTCTAATGATAAAAACAGAAGGTAAATCAGTCAACAGTTTTCGCATAATACCAAAAGAAACAGACGAAAATAGGGAAGCAATGAAGAAAGCAAGAAAAACAGACGGGTTATGGCTGATCGTTACTAACAATACAGGGGAAAAAGAGTATGAGAAAAAACTTACAGAGGAGGATCTAATCTATGCATATAGGGACAAGGATCAAATTGAAAAGGCGTTTAAAGATGTGAAATCATTCATCAATATACAGCCGTTCAACGTTTGGGAGCCAAAACATGTTAGGGCACATTATACAATATGCGTGCTTTCACATTTGATGAATATTACGATTACAAATCGTTTAAGAGATGCAAATATTGATATAAAAAGTCCACAAAAAGTCTATGATGTATTACGAGATGGTATAATTGGTAAAATATTAATAAATAGTACAGCTGATGAATCTTTAAAGTTGATACAACTTAAATCGCAACAGAAAAAATTATTGAAATTGTTCAAGAGTGAATGTATTGTACAAGAAAATTACTTAAAAACTATTGGGGTTAATTGTTAAAGTGGAAGAGTTACGTCCAACAATCTGATCAAATCGGAAGGGCGCTGATGCGCTTGTTATCGTTTATTTTTTTCAAGTGGGAAACATAGGTTAACAGACTAAAATTGGGCTGAATAGTAACAACCTTTTTTTTAAAAAAATGGGTGATCTGACACGTTTTTTTAAATGTTTTAACCCCCTAAACCAGACATTTTTTCAGGGAATATCATAACTAACGAAAAAAATATTCTCTACAAATTCCCCCTCAATTTTTCAGCATGCAATATCCTCGTAATGGCAAGCTGTAACGTACCCCGTCTCATGGTGCAATGCTTTTCCTGGCATATCACATTGATTTCATTAAAGGAACGTACCATGATGTCTTTTAATTGTTCCAGGACCTTGTCTTCCTCCCAGTAATCGTTGTTAATATTCTGGATCCACTCAAAATAGCTCACCACCACACCACCTGCATTTGCCAGAATATCAGGGAGGAGCATGATGTTCCTTTCAAAAAATATCTTGTCAGCTTCATTTGTGGTAGGTGCATTGGCCAGTTCCACAATTATTTTTGCCTGTACGTCATTTGCATTGTCCTTTTCCAATTGATCGGATAGTGCGGCCGGGATGAGAATATCGCAGTCGCATAGCAGCAGTTCTTTATTGGTGATGTTGGTACAACCAGGGAAATCAACGACGCTGCCCGTATTACTTTTATGTTTCATAATTCCCGGGACATCAAGCCCATCCTGCCGCAATATCCCGCCCTTTGAATCACTTACTGCAATTATCTTATATCCCTTATCATAGAGAATTCGGGCAGCGTTCTCTCCCACGTTCCCGAATCCCTGTATTGCAATACTTACTTCACTTTTATTCAATCCAATTATTTTCATTGCCTCTTCCAGGACATGGATCCCGCCAAGGGATGTGGAGTAGTTACGTGCTTTACTGCCGCCCAGCTCGATGGGTTTTCCTGTGACCACGGCAGGAACATGTTCTCCTTTTATACGCTCGAATTCGTCAAGAATCCACACCATGGTTTTTTCATCTGTGTAGACATCGGGTGCAGGGATATCCTTGTGAGGCCCAATATGGTCGGCAATAGCCCTGATATAGGCCCGGGTCATCTCTTCCAGTTCATTGTAGCTTAGTTCCCTGGGACTGACAACCACTCCGCCTTTTGCCCCTCCCAGCGGGATATTAACGGCAGCACATTTCAATGCCATTAAAAACGCCAGGTCTTTTACATGGTCCAGGGTAAGTTCAGGATGGAACCGTATACCTCCTTTGGTAGGACCCCTGGCATCATTATACTGGACCCTGTGCCCCACGAACATCCTTGTTTTCCCGGAATCCATGCGAACAGGAAAATGGACTGTAAAGGACCGTCTGGGCATATCCAGCAGGTCAACTTCATCTGCTGAAAGATCAAGGTCCCTGTAGATATCCTATAAATCGCTCATAAATAATTTGCAGAGATTCTGGTCATCGGTATGGATCCTTTCATACTGCATGTGGATCATCTGGTCCATCATGAACTGTGCATCGGATCTCCGGGTTATTTCGTTATCAGACATCTCAACCTCGATTCGCTTTCCTGAAATATTCCCTGGTGCCTCTGGCACCAATGGTCTCTGAGATTCGCTTAAGAGCAAGGATATAGGCAGCAGTCCTCATATCCACCTGCTCTTTTTCCTTGATCTCATATACATTCCTGAATTCCCTGAGCATGATTATTTCCAGTTTTTCAAAAACCTCTTCCTGGCTCCAGTAAAATCCGGTCCTGTTCTGCACCCATTCAAAATAGCTGACAGTTACACCACCCGCATTGGCCAATATATCAGGGATCAAAAAGACACCTTTGTGATTCAATATCACATCCGCATCCTGGGTGATGGGGCCGTTGGCAAGTTCAACTATCAACCTGGCTTTGATATTCTCTGCATTATTTCCGGTGATCTGGTTTTCAAGGGCGGCAGGGATCAGGATGTCAACATCCAGTTCCAGCAGTTGTTCATTTGTGATTTGTTTAATCTCCTTACAGTGGCACTTCCCAGGTGATATCTGTTCAGCCTTCATCACAGCACACACCGTGCCTGAACAGATGTACTCATCTATCATCCCGTCTTTTTTCTTTATATCCATGGCAATGTCAGGATCAATCCCGTGGGGGTGATATATCCCTCCCCTGGAATCGCTGATGGCTACAATATTGTATCCCTCATTATGTAAAAACCGTGCAATATTATAGCCAACATTCCCGAATCCCTGAATGGCCACAGTAGTATCAGGAGGGTTCATGTCTAGCATCTGAGCTGCTTTGTTCAATATATAAAACCCGCCTTTACCGGTTGCAGTATCCCTACCCTGTGAACCACCAAGGGTCAGGGGTTTGCCGGTGATCACGCCAGGATTGATCCCCCGGTCGATCTTGTTGTATTCATCTGCCATCCATCCCATGATAATTTCGTTGGTATACACGTCAGGGGCCGGAATGTCGGTGTTGGGACCTATGAATTCGTAGATGGCGTCTATGTACCTCCTGCGCAGCCGTTCAAGTTCCTGGTTGGAAAGTTGTTTGGGATTGACTGTGATTCCACCTTTTGCTCCACCGAACGGAATATTCACCAAAGCACATTTGAAGGTCATCCATATGGACAGGGCTTTGATCTCGTCCAGTGAAACATCAGGATGATATCGTATTCCCCCCTTATACGGCCCCCTCGAGTTATTATAATGTACCCGGTACCCAGAATAAACTTCCAGTTCACCTGAATCCATTCGTACCGGGATGGAAACCTCAATGATCTCGATGGGTCGTTTCAGGACCTTTTTGGCATCATCGCTTATCTCAATATGACCCATGGCTTTTTCCAACTGGGCCTGTGCATTCTCAAAAGTGCCGGTATTTTCCATGGCATTCACCCCTTTACTTTTTCAGCCAGTTCCCATTCCTTTGGCACACCCATGAATTCCAGCTTGCCATTGATCACTACTCCGGGAGCTGTCAATATGAAATATTTCTGCAGTATCTCAGGTTTTTCCGTGACATCGATCAGTTCATATTCCACACCCAGCTTGTCAAGCATGCTCTCGACAGTGGCACAACTTGAGCAGGAGGGAGTGGTCAGTATCTGTACCGAGACCATGCTAGTCCTCCAGGAATGGTAATTTTCAGTCCGGATGTTGAATGTTGTTCTCGCGCCAAGATCTAACCCCAGTTAGAAATACTAAAAAAATATTACGATTGATAGGTATTAAGGGTTTCGTGGCAAGATGTGATCTATTGGGATATCTGCAGTTTTGTCAGTGATGTTTTTGATCTTTAACAAAATACAATAGTAATTTTTTATTTCCGTCAATGACCCCGGACGTCGCTTCGCTCATGCCACTTGTTACATTATCGCCTTCTTCTAATAAAAAAGTGCGATTACTAATAAACCAGGAATAGAAAAAACTCCTTCAAATCCTGCGATTCCTTTATTTTCTTTAATTGGTATTTCTGGACCTGATGATAAGGAAAGTGTTCCAAATAAAAATCTTTGGTCTAACGCACTTTTTCCATTATCTCCTTTGTGAACAATTGCGCACTCTCAATTTCATTAGCATCAGGATGACCTAACGTCATTTCACGCATTGCCCCAAATTTCTGCATTTTTGGGTCAGGATTGTTTAACAATTTTTGTGCCAAGCTTTCATCAAGTTCTCCCTGGCAGTCAAATGTACCTAATAGGTTCGCTTCACATGCGGGTTCATTGCATTTTAAAAGGATTCCTTCAAGCATTTCCATACTCTGAGGCATTGCATGTGTAATGAAAAGAGCGAGGTTCTTACCTTTAGCATATTTGTCTAGGAATACCTTCACCTCTTCAGGTGGTCCGAATCCATGAACCGGGAAGCCAACGAATGCAACATCGTAGCCTTCGAGATTTTCAACCTCTCCGAGTTCTTTGATTTCTTTTTCTTCCTGAATCTCCTTAAAAATAGCTTCAGCTACCTTTTTAGTATTTCCTGTTACAGACATATAAGCAACTAAGACTTTCATATCTTTACTCCTCCTTTTGTTATTAATCAGAGATTTATGGTGTCATTAATTTTTATGATTATAAGTAATATTTAATTCTTTTGAAGATATTATGACAATTCAAGTTTTTTAAAAAAAAGGGGATTTCTATACCAAATATGGATCTGCCACTTGAAGTCACCTTCTCCGTACTTATAGTACCGAGCCTGAAACTCCTTGTAAATATATGAAACAATGTTTAGTATAAAAAACAACCCTTCGACCCCGGACGTCGCTAAGTTCTGTCCAAAGCAGCGAAAGGATGCTCGAAACCCACCCAAGAAAACTACTTAACCTTTCATCATCCTTATCTATTTGGAGTGATGGTTATGAGTAATCCTGTATTACATTTTGATCTCCCGGCCGAGGACCCTGAGAACCTGGCAAAGTTCTACAGAAAAGTTTTTGGCTGGAAGATAGAGAAGGTCGAAGCACCAATGGAATATTGGTTCATAGAAACCGTGCCCATGGATGAGAAAATGGCACCTCTTGAACCCGGGATAAACGGCGGGATCGGGAAGAGACAAACACCTGACCAACGACTGATGAACTACGTCAATGTCAAATCGATTGATGATGCTGTGAAAAAGATCGAAAAGGCCGGGGGAACGATAACCATGCCAAAAACAGAAATGCCTGGTGTGGGTGAGTTGGCAGTGGCTGTGGATATTGAAGGAAATCCTTTTGGTCTGTGGTCCATCCCCGAATAAAAAAAAATAATATTTTATTTTAGTCCGAGCACATCATCCATTCCATATACTCTAGGTGGCTGGTCCATTACCCATCTGGCAGCCCGCACAGCTCCACCTGCAAATGCCTGCCTGCTGTGTGCCTGGTGTTTGATCTCGATGCGTTCACCATCACCAAAGAACAGTACTGTATGGTCACCCACCACATCACCGCCCCTGATCGCATGGATCCCGATCTCATCTCCTCTGGGTGCAAGTCCCTGCCGCCCGTACACATATTTTTTACCACCCAATACATTATTGATAACCTGGGCGGCCTTTACTGCAGTGCCGCTGGGGGCGTCCTTCTTCATATTATGATGGGCCTCGATGATCTCCACATCGAACCCTTCGAGATGTTTGGCTGCTTCTTCAAGCAGCTCCCAGAATATATTAACTCCCACAGCAAAATTTGGTGAGATCACTGCAGAGACCCTGTTATCTGAGATGGCATTATGTATCCTTTTGATCTGTTCATCGCTGAACCCTGTGGTGCCTACCACCAGGTTGCTGCCTGCATTGGCTGCCTTCACTACGTTCTCTGCTGCAGCTACAGCAATTGTGAAATCGATGACCACCTGGGTGCTAGTGTCCCTGATAACAGATTCCATATCTGCCGGGTCAGATACAGGTACACCCAGATTCCCGGTCCCTATCACTTCACCTACATCCATTCCGATACTGGTGATGTCAAAACCGGCAGATAGTTCCAGATTTTCAGAACTTAGTATGTTATTTACAATAAGGGCGCCCATCCTGCCGCATACTCCTGTCACAGCAGCACGTATCATGATTATAAAACCCCGATGGACTTAAGCTCTGCAACCAGTTTTTCCTCATTCTCCTGGCTGATCGGAGCCAAAGGCAATCTCAAATCACCTGATGCCAGGCCTATCAATTCTGCTGCCCTTTTAACAGGGATGGGATTTGTCTCAAGGAACAATGCCTTGATCAAAGGGGCAAGCAGGTTTTCAAGCCTTCGGACTTCATCCTTATTCCCTGCTTTAAAAGCATTTACCATTGCCGTCACCTTATCTGGAACAATATTCGCAGCTACGCTTATCACACCCACGCCTCCCAGTTCCATGATCGGAACTGTCAAAGCATCATCTCCTGAAAATACCACAAAATCCTGGTCCCGGGTTCGCTGGATAATATCCTTAATCTGGTCCAGATCACCGCTGGCCTCCTTGATCCCTATGATATTGGGGTGTTGGGCCAACTCTGCAGTCACTTCATTTTTCATATTGATACATGTCCTGCTTGGGACATTATACAATATCTGTGGTATATCGGCATGATCTGCAATAGTGGTAAAATGCTTTAAGAGCCCGGCATCGTTGGGTTTATTATAATAAGGAGTGATGAGCAAAGCTGCACCAGCCCCGGCATCTGCAGCATATTTTGTTAATTCCAGGGCTTCTGAAGTGCTATTTGACCCGGTACCTGCAACAACAGGCACGGTACTGCACTCAACACTGATATCGATCAGGTCCTTATGTTCCTGAAAAGTAAGGGTGGCTGACTCGCCTGTAGTCCCGGAAGGCACTACGCCTGAAACCCCTCTTTTAATTAAAAAATCTATATTGGACTGTAAACCTGCTTTATCAATCCTGTTATCAGGAGTGAAAGGTGTTATCATTGCAGTTATTACACCGTCCAACATTGTAGGACCACCTTTAATATATCTATTATTACTGTCTGTTCTTCTTCCTGGTAATATATCCAGCTATTCGGTTTCTAATTACCTTGCTCTGTACATTGGTATATTGAGTAACAAGTGGTTTATTGTCTTCAAAATCATTTGTGAAAAGTTCGCCTTTGTCATTTAATAATTGAGTTGCAAGGGATTTTATATAACTTGGTCTGATGCCCATTCTAGTACTCCTGATCTAATTGTATGACCTGCATACTACGTTACCATTCATATAAGTTTTCATCAACAAAGAAGTACCCACCAAAGACTTTATGTATTGTCACTGAAATATAAAATATTTACAAGGGAGGTGCTATTAATGTGCAGCACTTACATTTCATTTTCTGCAATGCCAGAGGACCTTGATGCGTTAAAGCAAAATAGTGCGATGTACTATTGTAGGTCCTGTAAAAAAGCGTTCATGAAAAAGAATGCATCAGAATGTCCAATGTGTGGATCCACTGATATTAAAGCCAGAATGTCCTAATTATTTGACCAGTTCGACCCCTGCAACTGAAGGTATCTTTTCCTTTAGTGTGATTTCCAGTGCAGAAATAATGGTACCTGTGGGTATGCGACAGCTCCCGCAGCTGATCCCCTCACGTGTCTTATAGTCCCTCAAGAACGTGCTGAATGTGACAGGGACCGTGGTTCTTGAAAGCCGTACTTTTACCATTCCTTTATCGATCCCGACTAATTCAATATCCCCACCATCTGCTTGAAGGTGTTTCCGGAATTCGGTCAGGACTTCCTCAACTGATTCTTCCATGTTCCCCTGAAAAGGTATTTGTTCCTTATCATCAATATAGGTTTCTTAATGGCTGATATCGCCCTTCTGTGGGATTCCAGATTATTGTTTGAGAAATTCTTTATTGAGCATGGTTTTGATCATCAGTTGATCCATCCTGCAAATATGGGTTCACCTTTTCTCCCCCCATTTAAGATGATACTGATTCCAACTGGCTTTGCCAATCCAAAATATTCAAACATGCTTCCTTCTCTTATGAAAAACAAACGCAGGATCGAGAGTTTTATTACTAAAGGCGGGACACTGTTAGTCTTTGGAGCTCTTACAGACTCTCATTTTTATGAATGGCTCCCTGTTGATCTTGAATATTCCTTAACTTACGGACCCGCAGAGCTGCATGAAAAATGCCAGAGTAATGCATCATTACTTGCAAGTGATCCGGTTCAGGAATGTGATGGCTTCTTTTGCACAACCGATGGAGAATGTATACTTGTTAACGAAAAAGAAGAAGCAGTACTTGTGACCCACAAATTCGGTGATGGGATGATCGTTGCAACAACTATTCACGAATTTCCAAACCCTGAATTTATCAGATGGGCCTTAGACAATTCAACATCTACTGCAATATAATTACGCGGGTTTGCCCATTTTTCTGAGTTTTGCTGCTGCTTCCGGACTGTGGATACTGAGTACAAAGGTGCCGTGACACGGCTTTGTATACGGGAATATAACAGTTTCATCTGCCACGGCAACGTAAATGGGTGGAACCCCAATTATGTAAGCTTCAAATAATTTGAACCCGGGCTCTATGATATATGTTTCTTTAAATTTTGATCTGATAAACTTTGAACAATCCTTGTAAGTTGCTTTTGATAGCAATATTTCATAGTTCAACTCGTCAATGCAGACCAACGATCTACCTCCGTTTTTATTTTGGATTTTAAAGGACTGGGATTGTGTACTGCTTTAGCCCAGATACATTTCAGATCAGCTTCCTCGCACTGCGCCACCAATTTCTGTGGTTCACGTCCGAAAATGACACCCACAGCTTCACCGCTGATAAGTGCATTAACTGTAGCGAGATATGATACTCCAGCATCATTATGGATGAACACATAACAGATATCTGGTTCAAAGACCTTTTGGGCAAGATCTCCAATAGTAACGTCCAGATCAGCAGTATTTTTAATATAATGTCCATCTGGATCTGCCATCCTGGTAAGTTCCAGAGCAGAATTGTTACCAGCTATCAATACCTGACATCCAATGTTTGAAAGAAGATGGGAAGTATATAATACCAAACTTGTCTGGACTGCGACCTCAGGGCAACCCATTACCAGTAGAGCTTTCAAAATATTCACCCTTACGACATTGATTTGTTCATTCTTGAACCCTTTGCAGTCAGCTTCTGCAATTCCTTTTCATCTATTTGTCCGCCCTGGAGTTTCATTCGTCCCCCAAGCACGCATTTACCACCAATACATCCGCCTAAGGGATTTTTTGGGGACCCCATTGAATTCATACACCTGGCCATTACTGCAGCACCCCTGGCCAGACCATCATCCACAAATGCGACATGGTTCTCTGGCGCATCATACAGGCCAAGTTTCTTAATATTGCTGAGTATTAATTTGGGTTTACAACCTGTTATGGCAGCTCTGCCCGTAAACCCTATGGCAGACCTTTCAGTAATTAGATCGGCATCTATAGCCACTTTTACTAATCGTGTGGCCATATATGAACATACCATATCCACAACCGCGAAAAGTGTTTTCAGACCATATTTTGTATAGATCTCTCCCCCCATTGTCAGCAGTTTTTCAAGATCTGAACCGTTCACTCCCACATCGCATCCAATAAGGGTCACTCCAATTTCTTTTGCAGCTCTGGGATTTACAGGTACGCTACCGTATTTGCCCAAATTTTCAGGGACCACTTCAATAGTTATCAACTCATGGATCTTTGCTGCATACTCTTTTATCACTTTTCCACGTCGCATCCACGTAAACAATCCAACTGGTTTGTTATTGAACAGGTCAAGGGCAGTGCCGACTTTTTCATCAACCAGATGAGTCCCCTGAATAAGCGCATCGGGAATAGCTCCTGCGTAACCTGCAAAATTTCCAATAGTACGGGCATATGGCAGGTCACTTGTGGTGATGCGCCCATCCAGCGTTGTACCGAAGTCGATGGAAAGACACGGATTTCGAAAGTCAATGCCAGCTGATTTTGCCCCTTCCTTAATACCGGCAGTGGCAAGTTCCCCTTCCATTTCATTTGCTACCACTTCAAGTCCCGAAGCTCCCATTGGGGGCAGCACACCCCCCACTGCACCGTTAAATACGATCTTTTCTATCAGACTATGCTTTTTGAAACGCTGTGGCACATTGTCTATGGACATAGCAGGGATCATTTTATTTGGCGGCACACCTGCCATTAAACATCCATCAGCCAGTGCCTTGATAAAATGACCCACTTCCTCAGGTGAATCAAAACCTGCCACAACACCCGTGGAACGTACCACGAAATGCAGGTCCTCTTTAATTTCAAGATTAGCATTATTTATAGATTCCAAAAGAGTATCCCGTACCATTTCAGCTACTGAATCTTTCGTTAGGGAAACTCCGGTTAAGGTCTTGCCAAACATTTCTTCTTCAGGTCTGGGACTCCTGACATCCCTGGTCATTTTTACCGTCTTATTGACAAGGCTGGTCTGTCCATTTTCCAGATTTGTTGCAGTCAGGATGCATTTGGTCGTTGTATTTCCCACTTCAACTGAAGCTACGATAAAATATGGTTTTGACTTCAGGTCAATTAGTCTGACGTACGGGCTTTCTGAAATTTTGGGTTTTGGTCCCGCGAACTTGTTAAATAACAATTTAAGTATATTACTCATGGATTGATGACCTCTATGCGATGATTATAGATAAATTTTCATCATCAATATTTATCCTAAATATCGATTGGTAAATGTTACTTTCGATTGTTGCAGGCAATTAAAATCTCATTAATTTTTTCAAATCCTGCATCGGTCTTGAACCCTGTTCCTGTAAAATGCGTCCGTGATGCGTTAAAACCTGCAGTTTTCAGCGCAGCGATCAAATCGTCAATAGGTACAGGAGATATCTTAAGTTTTTTAGATAACCAGTGCTGGTCGTAATAAGTAGGGATATTGAGTTCTTCTTTACAAAATGATACAATTTTAGCTGCTTGCCTCAATTTGCCTGGTTTTCTGTTTTCTAATTCATCAAGCACGACCTGGCAAAAATCCGCGTCCTGAATATTACCAAGCCACAAGAGCCCTGCAAATTTAAGAGTTTTCTGGCACATCGGGCAATCAGACTCCAATTGTGGCACCAGGCCATGCTCCCATGCCCTAAATCCGCAATTGGAACAGTGGGCAATAAATCCAAGTTCCTCCATTGCCCCATCTGCGGCCTTGACCCCATATACAATTTCAACATAAGTCCTGACATAATGCCTGGTTGCATGAGTGAGCAACACCTTTGTTCCTTTGTCTCGGCGTGCAAGTGCCCGGGTGATGGCACCCAATAGAACGCGTGCTCCCATCTCCCTATGATATTCGGTATTTAGTGGCAATGCTGCATACTTTCTGATCCCTGACTTTAAATGGGCGCCGCACAATGGTGCCGTATCAGTAGCAGTAACGCACAAAAGACTGCGTGCGGACCTGGCAGCCGAATCCAGAAACGGTGCAGGGGAGCCGAAGGGATCAACATCAACTATATTATATGATTCCTGATGCAGCAAGGTATTGGCATTCTGGTGGGATGTGGTACACAGATCTTCCAACCCGTTCAGTTTAATATTATCATTAATTAATTGATATGCATCCTCATTCCAATCATTGAGATGACATCTCAATCCGACCTCAGAAGCAATCCTAACACCCCTGATGCCTGTGGCTGCCATGACATCAACGTAGGATAATTTATCTAAATCAGCTTCTTTTCGCTTGATAAATCCAGAAATTAACGCTACTGTAATATCCCTGTTCAATTCCATTTCAGGATTGTAAAAAACGGCTGCAGATGATGGAGGGAACGTTGATAAATCATCTGGAAGGGGAACCTTGATCTGCATGTCCCCTTCATAGATGATTTTGGTCTTCATTATATTCTATACAACTGTGACAGTCCATATATTAGTATCTGCGGGTTGAACATAGAAAGTGTATGTGCCTGCTTCAGTAAATGTGTAGTTTACAGTTCTCATATAATTAAGAGAAGGATTCTCTTCCCACAGATTATCTTCGCTTATAAGCACAAATTGTCTTTTCAATGTATCAAAATTTCTAAATGTAATTATATCTCCCACATTTATTTCCATACCCCCTGCTGGTAATATTTGATAGGACTGAAGCCTGGCAATATTGGGGACTTCAATTCCTTCTGTGGATACTTGTGTGGGAGTTACCTTTTGTTCATTTGTTGAGGAAGATTGAGTAAATGTCGTGTTAAGATTCCCATTTTCAAAATCATCTGTTTCAATTTGCGTTTGTATTGAACCGGAATTCATGAAACCGTACCCTACCACCAACATACTCAGCACAAGTCCAAATACCAGATATTTTGTTAACGGTTTTTTTTCTTTCACTAAAGGCTCTGCAGTGATGCGATCTTGCACTTCTTTTTGTTTTCTAAGCCGTTCCTGCTCTCTCCTTTCCGATTCTAATTTAGCCTGTTTTTCACGTCCTTCCCGTGCTTTTTGTTCCCTTTCCGTTGCTTCCCTGGCTGTTCTCTCTTGCTCTTCCTCTTCCTTTTGTAACCTCTCTTCCTCTTTCCTGTTTAGGCGCTCTTCTTCCCGCTGTTTTCGCTCATCATCAGCTTTGAAATCAGTGCGCTGAACCACGCTGCCTTTGATGTTAACAGATGTAGCTCCTTCCCCACCAAAAGTCGTCCTCTGCACAACGGAATCAATGATATTGATGACCTGCTCCTTTTTGATAACCCCTATCTCCCTCACTTTTCCTGAAACCACAAGATGGCGCAGGTTGTCCAGGGTCTCATTCAAAAAACCGGTCAGACCGTGAGCCTTATCTGAATTCGCACGCAAAAATACCTGCGTCAGGCCTTCCTGCTCTTTTACCACTGCCGTAAGCTGGTAATACGCCTTCTCGCCAACGGCATCCCCTGCAAGATAGATGATCGTTCCTCCATCAACGGAGAACTCATCCACCTTATACAGTCTGTTCTTACAGGTATGAGACAGGAGTTCCACAACCCTACCAGAACCAATATTCTCAAAATTCACACCGCTTTCGGCAGAATAGCCGGACTTTAAGAGAGAGAGGAATTCAGCCCGTGACATGGACTTTTCCTTAAGGAACGGGCATACACAATGCACTTCCTTGGGACGTATCGTGACAGTCTGCCTGTTCCACTCATGGTCTTTGTAGAGTACAGTTGCGCCAAGCTCCTCTTTATGGATGCAGCCTCTGGGCTGCAATATGAACTTTGCCGTGCGGGGAACTGATGGTGGAATTGTTCCGAGCTTCTGTATCTTGTCACCCTGGAGCTTGAAAGAATCTTCACTGTAATCCAGTAAGACTTTAACATCCGAAATGACGGAATCTCTGTTATTGATTACCCTGATTCCGAACCGTATATTATTGTCGGGCAGGACTTCATAGCCGCGGTAAATTTCAATATCAGGCAATTTTTATTCTCCAAAAAACTCTGATTGTTTACTGATACTGATAAACAATCCTATAAATTATTTTCTTTAAAATCTAAAATGTGCGTTTTGCATTAAGAATTGATAATCCTAATTTGAATGCCTTTAATTTGACCGAGCATAATTTCCCCATCTTGTAGTCATATACTTAATTCCAAGGACTGTTAAATTATACTCTACCTGTCGATTTTCCGTTTTGTCCGGTTGGATATTTGATCATTCGCATATTTCACCATAAACTTTGAACATTCCTTAAAGGTAACTTTGGTTAGAATTTCATTTATTTTTTCAAATCCTGCGTCGGTCTTGAACCCTGTTCCTGTAAAATGCGTCCTTGATGCGTTAAAACCTGCGGTAGATGACATTTCAGCCCGACCTCAAGGCAATCCTTATACCTCTAATACCTGTGGTTGCCATTACATCAACATAGGACAATTTTTCTAAATCAGCTTCTTTTTGCTTGATAAATCCAGAAATTGACGCTACTGTATATCCCGATTCAATTCCATTTAAGGATTGTAAAAAACGGCCGCAGATGATGGAGAGAACTTTGATAAATCATCAGGAAGAGGAATTATTATCCGGACTTCCCCTTCTTTGATGATTGTTGTCTCCATTATAATTTAAACCACAGTGACATTCCATTTCTTGAATTCTCTTCCTTTTAGATGGAAGGTATATGTCCCAGGTTCAGTAAAGGTATAATTTATCATCTTCATAAATCGGAGCGATTGGTCCTCATCCCATAAACCATCCTCGCTTACCAGTACACGGGTCAATCTTGTGCTCTCGAAATTCCTGAATACGAGAGTATCGCCGACATTAATCACTCTACCGCCCGCAGGCAGGATCAAGTAGCTATCTATTCTGACAGTATACGATTCAGGTTCACCAGCTGGTGTGGGTACTACTGTGGGTTCGATTGTAGGCATTTCAGTCGGGGTCGGGGAAGGTGTTGCAGTTGGAGTTTCCTCATCGGTAGGTTCATTGTCTACACATCCAGCCGCAAATAAGGATATCGTCACTAGTGCCATGACCAGTATTATTGATAAAATATTGTCAAATTTCATAGTATTTCCACCTCATTAAATCAATTTTTTTCTAAATAGTCTCTTCTTATAAGCTATTAATATTATCGCAATCTTTGGGCAATGATTTCAGCTCATGTCGACATTATACAAATTCCGATCTTACAGTCGTAAATACCGGGCCACGGATATCTATTTTCTTATTATTGCCTGTAATATTACGCTGTGCAATGGGGTCCAATATAATATTCATCTCAGAGGGCACTTTCACGATTCTCACCCGCGTCAAGGTATTTTCCCCACCAGAGTTTTCAATTTCTGATGCTGCCAAAGCTGCAAAAGCATCAATATACCTCAGATTTGAATTAGTACCATTATTAAATTGCTTTTCATATTTCGGTGAATCGGGCAGGCCCAGCACATCTCCATCCAATACTAAGACACTGTTAAATGCAGCCGGTCCGCACAATTTAGTATTATCCTCTGGTTCAGTGACCCATACGTTAACATCCTTGCCGCTGACCTTACCGCTCCATGCCAGGAATTCACATGGACTGGGTTCACTGCCCTTTTCTTCACACACCCTGACTATAGCCCTTTGAATATCCCATCCTTCTGAGGTTACCGGAGCCTTATCTACAGATATCATGCCAGCCAGTTCCTCATCAGACATCTTCCATCCGTCTTCATATACCGGGAATTGGGGGTACGTAAGGGCCCGGACATCATTGGAATTATGCAGGATCATAGCAAGGCGCTCTACTCCTAACCCCAGGTTCATTACCGGATATGGGATGTCGTATTGCGACAGGGCAGATGGTGAATATATACCAAAAGTAGCTACTTCGACCCAACCGTCACTGTATTTAGTGCTGCTGCCTACCAACCCCGGATGGTATGCGAATACTTCGATCTGGGTATCAGGCACATAGTATTTGCTACGCTTCTCATCGGGCCTGAACCTGAATTTCTCAAACCCGAACTGGGTCAGTAATCCGGCAGCGACCGCTTTACCGTGTTCTACAGTAACTTCAGGGTCCATGATAACACAGGATGCTGAGAAATATGTCATTAACCGGGTTGGGTCTTCCTGCTGTTCACGCCTGAAGCACCGATCAACACTGAACAGATGAATTGGTGGTTTTGCCCGCTCTGCCATGGCACCAAGGGTAATGAACCAGCCCGATGTCATATGGCTTCGAAGGGTCTTATTTGAACTAATGGGAGTGAGTTCTTTGAATTCCGGAAAAACATGGTCGATCATTACTGCGACCTTTGAATCCGGTACATCCAGTTTATGTGAGATCTCAGGTACCAGATCATCTCCCTCTATTCCGCCTTTTTTATATGAATGAAGTATCTGGCGTATGATCTCGATACCTGCATCGTCTACAGGGATGATCTCTTTTATCTTACTGATCTTTTCATCAGAAATTCCAACATTCGGTCTGGGCAAACCTGCAAGATAGAAACAGCGATCCAGTACAGCCAGCGCCTCATAACCGAATTGTTTATGGGTTTCTTTATCATCAACGATCAAGGGATTGGCCATTTCTTCGAACCCTAACCTAAGGTAGGCTTCTCTTAATTTCTGCACAGTATCATATACGGGATGGGGTTTGCCAAAACCCAATTTAAATCTTGGATATTGGGTGTGGATGTTCGGTGCTGTAATGTACTCTTTTCCCTGGTTCCAGGCAGTATCAAAATCCTCTTTGGCTGCCTTTTTAATTTTTTCCGGATCAAATTTCATAATAAACGTACCCTTTGGAGAAACAAATGTCAGCTAAATTACATCAATCTTATCATTTAAACGGTAATTTGTATCTTATTATCGTTTTTTTCATATTATTCCAATTTGTTTTTAAGTCTTGTCATGGATTCGTTCAGTCTGGTATTTCCAACAGCTATAGTCAAATCTCCTCTTGTCCTCTCTACAAGACTTCGTGCCACATCCCCTTTATGCCTTAATCCCTTGGATAAAGCATCAGGGAAATCAAATAAGATTATTGTTGAAAATATATCGTCCATTATTTCCAGATATTTTTCCCCATCATAGGGTTTATCCTTTCTGATCAGATCAAGAATAATGCGTCTGAGCTCTCCTACGACATCTCCTAAACCTAACAGGAATGCCGAATCTTCCACATTCAGTTCAATAGGTTCCGGGATCCTATTTTCAGTTAAAATGTGATATATAATGGCAGCTTCAGCATATTCGGTCTGGGCATTCTCAACAAATCCTGCATGAAAAATATCTGGATGGACCTTTAGCAATGATCTGATATCATTATTCAATTTTGAGACTTCTTCTATTAACTGTTCAGCCTCATTATATTGTTCTCTGTGGATGGATTTTATTGCCCTTCCGCTGAGTCTTATAATATTTCTGGAAAGTCTTAATGATTTTTCTCTGGCCTCGTCTTTATCTTCAAAATTGTCAAAAAGTCTGGATCCTATTTCAGAAAGCATAGCTGTTATTCTTATTATATGATAAAAAAGGTTTACTAATATAAACTGCTAGGATAAATGTAATCGGATATTTGAGTAATCCAAAATTGAATTTAAACAGGATGGCCAGAAGTAAAAGTGATGTGATATGTTGCACGACGTCGATAATATTGAATTAAAAAACTGGATTGTGGAATTGAGACGCGAATTCCACAGGATACCTGAACTGAGCTTTTATGAGGTTAAAACCCAACAAAAGATTCTGGAGATTTTACAGCAGATCGGACTTGAAGGGAAAATCATTGCAAAGACAGGAGTTATTGCATCAATAAATGGAAACGGTCCTGGCAAATCCATTGCACTTCGTGCAGACATGGATGGGCTTGAAGTGACTGAAGAAACAACGCAATTGAATCGGGAATATATCTCACAGATCCCGGGATATATGCATTCATGTGGACATGATGGCCATATGGCAATTGTGTTAGGCGCAGCCAGGTTACTTAATCAATGTAAAGCATCGTTCCCGGGTTCTGTAACATTAATATTCCAGCCTGGCGAGGAGCAGCCTCCCGGTGGTGCATTGGAAATCATTGCCGAAGGAGGGCTTGATGAAGTAGAAGCAATTGTTGGTCATCACATCTTCAGCAGTATAAATTCCGGTGAGATTAAAGTCAAACCAGGCCCCTTCATGGCCACCTCCAATATCATGACAATAAGGATCACAGGTAAAGGCGGCCATCATTTGGATCCCGGGCTTTATGTTGACCCCATATCCATTGCTTCAAAGTTCGTAGGCCTGATCCAGGATGAAATAAAAAAACAAATCCCTGCAGATCGATTTATTATCGGGTTTGGCAAGATCTCGGGAGGATCTCAGTTCAACAGGACACCCGATGAAGTAGAGATACTGGGAAGTTTTCGCACTTTTAATAAGAATGATACCAGGCTCATTAAAGATATCATAAATCATACCCTTGAAAACATAATGCAGTCATATTCCAGAGCGGAATATCCCGGGCTGCCGAAATTTGAACTTGACATTTTACATGGCTATCCTGTACTCATCAATGAGCCCGTATTTTCAAATCAAGTGTTAAAAGTGCTAAAAAGAGGCTTTCCTGATGTGGATGATGATATTGATCCCTTTTTTGGAGCTGAAGATTTTGCTTATTATCTGCAGAAGGTACCGGGAGTATATATCGGGGTTGGAACCAGGAATGAGGAAAAAGGAATTATTGAAGGTAACCATTCAAGCCGGTTCGATATCGATGAAGACATTTTATTAGTTGGTGCCAGGATGTTGACTACTATTGTTCTTGATTTCCTGAATAACCCTGAGGAATACCTTGCATGAAAATCACGAGATTTTCTGCAGACCGTAACAATGAGGTAAAGCAATTCGTACTGAAGGTACTTGCTGAGGAAGGATTCGGATATGATAATTTGAAGGATCTTGATCTGGATGATATCAATGGATATTATTTACAAAGCGGTGGCATGTTCTTTATCGGGATCCATGATGGTAAAATTATAGGAACCAGTGCTGTTTATCGAAAAAATGAGCACAAATGCGAGATTAAACGTATCTACGTAAAAAAGGAGTTTAGGGGAATGGGTTATGGGAAGGAATTATTGTTACATGCTCTTGATTATGCAATAGATGAATGTCAAATAATTATGTTAAAAACAGATCGTTCACTGGTAAAGGCGATCAATATGTACCTGAAATACGGTTTTTCAATAATCAAAGAAGAAGATGAGACCTTATTCCTTCATTACAATGCATAAATTAGAAATCATTTCAAAAACCTTATATTCTTATCATACACACAAAAAATTGCGAATTATAATCAAAGGTGATAGGATGTTAAGTGTTAATGAAAAGGGACTTGAAATCGCAGAAGAAATGATGGATTGGGCTGAAGAGCTCAAGATCAAAGACGCGAAACTTGATAACGGTGCAATTGTTATTGATTGTGGTGTAAATGTAAGTGGGAGTTATGAAGCAGGATTGATGTTCACAGACATCTGCATGGGAGGCCTGGGCAGTACCAGCATATCTGTTCATAAGGTTAGTGATATCCCTCTCGCTTTTATCGATGTAACTACAGACCACCCGGCCATATCGTGCCTTGGTGCACAAAAGGCGGGCTGGTCGATCAGTGTGGATAAGTACTTTGCAATGGGTTCAGGACCCGCGCGGGCACTTGCACGGAAACCAAAACATACCTTTGAGAGGATTAAATACCAGGATGAATCTGAATATGCAGTGATCGCCCTGGAATCCAGAGCATTACCTGATAAAAAGGTTATGCAGTTGATTGCAGATGAATGCAATGTACCGGTTGAAAATACTATTGCACTCGTAGCACCCACTGCCAGCATTGTTGGCTCAGTACAGGTATCTGGAAGGGTTGTGGAGACTGGCATCTTCAAATTAAACGAACTGGGTTTTGATACTACACAGATCGAATGTGGAACAGGTACTGCACCCATTGCCCCTGTGGTTAAAGATGACCTGAAAGCTATGGGGTCAACCAACGACAGTGTGATCTATTATGGGTCGATAGTGCTTACAACCCGGGGATTCGATGAGGAACTGTTCAAAAAGGTCCCATCTTCTACTTCCTCAGATTATGGAAAACCGTTCTTTAAGACATTCAAGGACGCAGGGTACGATTTCTATAAGATCGATAAAAATATCTTTGCACCGGCAGAAGTTACAGTAAATGACCTGGATACAGGCAAGACCTACCATAGCGGTCACCTGAATGCAGAGGTCATACTGGAATCTTATGGCATCAGCGGGATATAATCCCGCATTTTTTTAAAATAATGATTAAACCTGCATACATCGGAGAGATATTTAACTCGGTACAGGGCGAAGGTATCTTTACCGGCATGCGCCAGGTTTTTGTCAGGTTCCTGGGCTGTCCCTTGAACTGTGGTTACTGTGATACGCCCATTTCCAGGGTACCAATTGCAGATTTTTGCAAAATTGAATCAATTCCAGGCTCTGGAGAATTCAAGGATATTCCAAATCCTGTCGAATTAGACACCCTTGTTGAGATAATTAATGATGTGTGGTCGCCGGGTACAAGACATCTTGTACTGACCGGTGGTGAGCCGCTGATGCATGCTGATTTTATTGATGCCCTGTCAAGAGAAGTGGATTATCCGCTATACCTGGAGACGAATGGCTGCCTGCCTGATAAGGCAAGGGAAGTGCAGCACGTTATTGACGTGGCAGCATGTGATATCAAACTGCCAGAGCATAACGCTTCTGATGATTATCGGTCGCTGCTGAAGGCTGAACTTGAAACATTAGGAGTATTTTATGAAGCGGGTGTGGTCACATTTGCAAAGATCGTGGTCACGGATAAGACCCCTGATGATGATCTGAAGACTATTGCAAATAGCTTGTCCGAAATGGATGCTACCATTCCCCTGATCCTCCAGCCTGTGACCGCTTGTCCAGGATTTGAGCCTCCTTCAACACAAAGGTTACTTGAACTATTGGATGTAGTGGGAGATTATCTCATAGATGTCAGAGCCATCCCCCAGGTGCATAAGATGATGGGGCAGTTGTGATATTATTATTGTTGAGAAAACTATTAACGTTTTAAGACCAAGTGGTTATTAGTGATTGAAAATGCCTGTATCTGTGAAATTACCTAATGAGTTCCAGGGAATCTATAGCAAAATTTTTAAGAGTAATCCAGAAGAGGGCACCATGCAACTTGTGATTCATGAGTTGCGCAGGAGGCTTGCTGAATACAGGTTAATGGAAAAGAAGTTTCTGGATAAATACAACGGACTTTCCGCACATCTCATTTGGCTTTTAATCGTATTTATTCCTGCTGACATAGAATCAAGAATATTCGGTATAAACACTTTGAGGTATCTTTAATAAATCCAAAACAAATGCTTGGACTTCATT
>Ga0209979_1001597_pt1 | contig 24230 bp, 27 predicted proteins | sample AnhtaG_FD_183114 | JGI IMG/M metagenome (GOLD analysis project Ga0209979, IMG submission 183114) | Deep subsurface microbial communities from Anholt, Denmark to uncover new lineages of life (NeLLi) - Anholt_01485 metaG (SPAdes) (version 2) | ecosystem: Environmental > Aquatic > Marine > Oceanic...
ATGTTAAAGAATTGAGATATATCGCACAGAAATTCTACATTTGGGGTTTTACATTTGCAGGAAATTTCAAAAACCCAAGTAAAGTGAAAGAAAAAACAATTATAGATGAATTTGAATGGGATTGGAAAAATGAGAGAAATAAAACATGGGGTTTAGAGGGAGATACAGAGGGAGTTTATAGCCTACTTAATAATTATTCAAAAAACCGTGAAATCGAATTAACTAAAGGAAGTGAATAAATTTGGATAAAATGAAAAATGAAAATAAAAAATTAATGATATTAATGGATATTATACTTTTTTCAACAATATTTGGGTCTATTTTTTTAATATTATATTCATTAGACTTAAAAATAATAATTTTGGTTGGTTTATCTTTTGGATTAGTATTAGATTTATGTATTTTAGGGTTTATAATAGATTCTTTAAGAAGTGAGCATAAATGGATAGTTATTCTTGATTTTAATCGTTATTATGAAGGAATTCCAGAATTAATTCTTTTTATAATAATTACTGGATTTGAATTTTTAGCAATTATCATAGCATTTGTAATAATATAAAGGAAGTGAATGAAATGATTATAGAATGGGATGAATTTGAAACCCAATGTTATTGCTGTGGGAAAATAATTGTAGTGAAAAAGGAAAATGACAAACTAAGAGAGAGGGAATTTAAAGAAAGAAATCCAAATCTCGATATGGACACTACAGAAAGAGCATACACCTGTGATGATTGCGATAAAGAATATATGAAATGGTTTGAAACGCTTAATAAATGTCCCAAATGTGAGAATAAATTGTCGAAGACATATATTAAGAATGATATTGCTTTTGAAAAGTGTCCAATTTGTCAATATGAACAAGAACGAAAAGAAAATAATATTTGGAATAAAAATTTAAGAACATGGACAAAATTAAGCTAAAAAGGAAGTGAGTGAAAATTGAGAATTAAGGTTATTATAGAATTAAATCCAAGAGATATAATAACTCTTGATGATATAGGATTTAATGGATTTGCAAGTAATGGACATAGACAAGATTTTGATTTTTGTTTACAGAAAGCAATTGATGAATTCATTAAAAAATATAATAAAAAAGAGAATTAAAAGGGAGTGAGTGAATTGAAGAAATTTTATATTTGGACATATATAATATGGAGTATTTATTCTATAGGTTTTATCTTAGCTTGTATTGTTTTGTGGATATTTAGCTTAAAAAGTATATTTGTATTGGGAAAACAACTATGGCTTGAACCAAATATTATAATTTTAGTTTTTGAAATAATTTCGATGTTTAATTGTTTTGGTTGGTTTTTACATATTATCTTTATTTGGTCTGCATCAGTTGTAAAAGAACTAAAGGATAAAGGAAGGGAGTGAAATTGACAAGAAAAAAAGATGAAGAAAAAGGTTGGTTTAAAATTGAAGATTTTAGTCTTGAAAAATTAGAAGATAAAGAAATTATTTTTAAAGCTAAAGATTTGGCTGATTTCTTTAGTCGTTTTGATAGATGGTGGTTGCAAATAAAGGATAAAGATGTATGTATTTCTTATGAAGGTGTTAGTTATGAACCACATTTTTATGGTAAGATTAGAAAAATTATAAAAGAAGTATTAAAAGAGAGTGAGTAATTTGGAAAAAAACAAAATATTAATGTTTTTATCATATTTATTTATTTTAATTGGTGTTCTTGTAATAATATGTTCTTATAAACCAAGCCTCATAGGACTTCCTTCTATGCTTTATCCAGAAGACCATTATTATAATCAAGTTATTATTTATTATCCATTTTGGTATGCTATACCATTCTTTTTGATCGGTGTAATTTTCTATTATTTAAATTATTTAAAAATAAAAATAAAGGAAGTGGGTGAAACGGATGAAAAAATCAAGAAAAGAAAGAAAAAAGTATAATGTCTCTAAACAGTTAATAAAACAATGGAACAGTTCTAATAAAAGAGGTTTATGTATGAAATTTCATTTTGAATATAATAATGAAAAATATCAATTATCTACAATTAAAATTGAAAATAATCCTATATTTAAATTAAATAAATGTCTTGAAGGAGATACTTTTTGGAATAGAACAAATATATTCGAAACCATGATCCTTAAATTATCAGAATTTACTGGAATATATAGTGAGGGATATTATATTAAAAGACATAAAACAAAACAAGAAGCAACTGAAAGACATAAAATTTTAAAAAATCTGATTGAAAACAAAAAATTCACTATAGTTCATTCTATTAATGACCCAAAATTAATAGAACATATGGTTGGAGAATTTATTTTTGAAGAATAAAGGAAATGAAGAAAAATTTCAAGAAAAAGTAGGCCTTATTTACTTAAAAATAAGCAAACTTTTAGCGATAATAGGATCAATAGTTAATTTATACATATCAATAAGATATTATTTGAAGGAAGGATACACATTCTATTTGATTGTTCTTATAACTTCAATTTCAGTTTTGGTTTATTTTATATTAGATTTTACTAAAAAAATAAAAATAAGGAAGTAAATGACAAAAGAAATATTTATTGATGAGTGGATTTACAAACCGACAAGAAAAATTCAAGATGGTAAATATTTTCGAATAAAAACTAAGATTCCACTTGAGCCTTTTCAATTATACGTAATAAAGCTATATAAACTTGTTATCAGTAAAAAAGAAGATTATAATGAACTAATGAATATTATGAAGAATCTCAGACCGGCTGATCGAGAAAAAATACTTTCATACATAAAAAAATTCCTTCCTGACAAAAATAAAATATCTAATATCCAGGAACTTTTTTAATAATAATTTAGGATTTAAGACTATTTTTGAATTTTCACCAGGAAGAAATTTTTAGCAGCTAATTTTAAGATTTTTCCAGGGTAATTTATTTATTTTTTAAATAAATACAATCGAAACTTTCAATAAATAAAATTTCTAATATTTATTATTGCTTTTTGAAAAATCGTTCTAAAAAGAGGGCTTAATTGCCTTAAAAATGTATGAATATAGCAATAATTTTCTTCCTGGATCCTTGGCCATAATATGTAATACGAAATATTTAGAAGCTATTTTGATTAAGTTTTTTAAGAAATGTACATACATTTTATCTGAAAATAATCAAAACCTTTAGGTTTGTATGTACGCATCTATCATTTGTACATACATTTTATCTAAAAATAATCAAAACATTTGGGTTTGTATGTACGCATCTATCATTTGTACATACATTTTATCTAAAAAATATCATAATTATCTTTAAAAATGTGTATGTACGACTTTCTTAATATTTAGAAGCTATTTTGATTAGGTTCATTAGGAGGCGTACATACATTTTATCCAAAAATAATCAAAACATTTAAATATGTATGTCCATATTTATTATTTGTACATACATTTTAAAAATTATAAAAGGTGATAAAAAAAATGGTAAAAAAAATAGTTGCTGATTGGTCATTAGGAACTAAATTCAGAGAAATTAAAGTCTATACCTATAATTATAACGAAGAATCCATAACCACTTATGGAAGACAACCTAATGAAAACAATATGATTGACATCATTGACATCTATAAAACAGTTTCTCATATCCAATCCGGCGATAAAACAATCTATAAACAAGTGGAGGCTTAAAAAATGGATTTAAAATTAAATGATTCGGAAATAATGCAGTTATTAACTATGATAGATGATGCTTCAGGATACGATTTAGAACCAATAGAAAAAACTACACTTCTCAGCGTTGTTAATAAAATCAATAATCAGGTTGAATTTAATCATCATAATCTTATTGATAATTTTTGTATAGATGTTAGAAGTGTATTAGAGGAGGATGATTAAAAAATGGCAACAAAGAAATATAAATTTGGAGAAAAATCTAAATTCGTTACTGTAAGGGTTCCGGAATCTAAATATAAAGAATACAGAGTCTTAATTCAAAAAACGGTTAATAACCATTTCAATGGAATTAATGAACCTACTGAGAAATTTAGGAGACTTTATGATATAATGAATGCTTGGATGTTAGGTAAAATGAATGATAACCAAATTGAAAATATTCCAGAAGATGTTTTAGAAGAAATTGAAGAAATAGAGGCGATTCTAAATGCCTAAAATGTCTGAGAAAATACGAGAAGCTAAGAAGAAACAAGAAGAATTAAGAAAACAGAAAGAACTTGATAAAGAAATAGCTGAACTGAATGAAGTCAAGGAAAACATTAGAAAATCTAATGGTATAACGAAAGGAGAACCAGAAAGGATCAAACAACTTAATGGGCTCCAGAGACAATTTCAATTATTTGGGAAAACAATTAAAATCTCTGAATTACAAGAAAACTATGAATTCTTGAAAATGAATCAAACTGATTTAATTAATGTTATTTCATGGGGAATTAATACAATTAAAAATAAAAAATCAGTAAAAGAAAAGAACCCGGATAATCAATATTATCGTAATTTCCTTACATGGAATAAATTGAGGGAATATTTAAGAAAACTCTAAATTTTAACTCCTTTTTTTTATTTTTATTAACATATCAGAGAATTTTCACCAGGAGGACTTATTTATTTTTTCGATAAATATAATCGAATTCCTCAATAAATCAAATTTCTAATGGTTATCATTACTTTTTGAAAAAATGTTCTAAAAATAAGTTTAATTTGCCTAAAAAATGTAATTTAAATCTTGATTTAATTTGCTACTGCTTCAAAATTTTTATGACCATATCAGGACCAGGAGAAAAAAATTAAAAATTCTAAGTTTCATGTATTAAGGGCATAATATGTATTAAGAGCATAATAACCAGATATAAAATGCTAATTAATATTAATGTATTTGCAGATAATTTTAGATAAATACTAAATTAAGAGGAGATCTAAAAGAATAATGAATAAGAAGGAATTGAGGGAAAAAAAATTAGGATTTGAAGAAGATACCGATCTGTACGAGTTTTTTAAAACAAGTATAAATAAGAAGCCTATGGGTTACGCAAGGGTACATTTGCATAAAAACGGAAGGAGAATGGGTAAGCTGTATTGGGAAGAAATCAGATTGGTATACGGTTCTCCAACGGCTACAAAACCATTTTTAGAAATCAAAACCCTAAATGGATTTAAACTTATCATTTTTAGAAACGAATTTAGAATTCGTCCTTATGAACAAATGGAGGATAATTGTTATTTATCAGGGTTCCCAGAATTTAACACTATTGAATTCTATATGGAGTTTGAATGGACAATCAATATAGAGGAATTAAGATCAAGATAAATAAAAAGAATGGGGAAAAAATAATGCTATATAGCCAAATCCATAATCAATTTACAATATTTAACATAATGAGAGAGATGAGATAATTAATGAGTAAAGAAAACTATATAGATATGCCTGTACCAATTGTCCCAATAGATTATACCAACATAATAGAAGACTTTTTTGATTCTAATATAAATTATGTTAAAAATCTACAAAATCAAATACTTAATCGTAATGACTCTTTTCCCTATATACAATTGAGATTAGTGGATATTATGATATTTGATGAAAGATTGTATAAATACATCAAAATGAATCCTGAAAAAGCAATTGAATATATTCGCAAAGTCCTACTTAACAAAGCAAAATTAAGTGCGGAATTGAATGATTTTCTCATGGAGAAAGAGAGGTGCCGATTCGAATCAATAAATTTATCGTTTGATTTAGAAGAGGTAAAAGAGGATATTCCACTGTATGATAATTTTTCATTGGGAACTAAACCGTTCGTAGATAAATTAATCAGAATCAGAGCACGCTTCTTAGAGTTAAAGATATTTCGTGATAATGTAGCTACGAAAATATCTTACGAATGCGTTCTATGTGGAAAGGTTTTCGAAATAGTGCAATTTAAAGGTAAAAGAGGTAAATATAGAGTCCCTAATTTCTGTATTGAGAGGAATTGTAAAGCCAAAGGATTTAGAGACTTCAAAGTAAAAGGTATAGTGGAATATAATGAGGTGGGATACTTTAGAATAGGTGAAATCGATTTTTCAAAGCAAAATGAAAAAGAGTGCTATACCTTCTGTGCTTATGATTATTTTAGTAAAAAGGCACAGGACATGAATGTAAATGATATAATCGAAATAATTGGAATTATCGAACTTGATTACTCAGATATCGGAACAAGAACAGAGGATCAGAAGATCCATGAAATCATCAAAGTCATAGACTTTACACCAATTGAGTTAAAAACTACTGACTCTGCAATCATCAAAGAATTATACAAAATCTTTAAGAAAGATGCAAATTATCATCATCAAATATTGGATTCAATCCATCCAATAACTAGGGGAATTTACACGTTTCGGATATTTAAGCTTATAAATTTACTTAGTATTTGTAGTGCTGATTCATGGGATACAGTTATTAAAAATAGGTGTTCAATCAATTTTATAGTGGGAAGTAATCCATCATTATTTAAGGGATCGATTGTTTCTGAGTTTAGGGGGATTCTGGGTGCGAATAATGTGGGTAGATTGTCTGGTCAAGACAGCACACCAAAAGCTTTCGTTCCAACAAGCCAGAGAGGAAAGGATAGCGATTTCCAAGTAAGATTTGGTTCTTTTGCTTATTATCATAGAAGATTTCTAGTAGTTGATGAATCACAGGCTATGCTCGGAAATAAGGAATTGAGGAAACCGATTAAATATTTAGAAGAGGGTTATATTGATAGAGGATCTGATGGAACCGTTTTACATGCAGAAGCCAAACTTTCTGTAGGTTTTCTCATGAATTATGTAAATGAAGAACAAGATGAAGGATACAACTATGGGGATACTCTTAGAAATAATCTCGGTGGTATTGAAGGATCTACATTACAAAGACTCGATCTTCATTATGCAATGCATAATCCCCCTACTCAAATAACGGATATATTAGAAAAACGAATGTTTCGTAAAGATGATAGGGATATTAGTGTGGATATAATTTATAATTATATTAATGAAGTAAAAAGAATTTACCCGATTCAAAAGATTTCTAAATCAATGGAAGACAAGATTATTGCATATATGAGGCTTTTACGTACGAAACGAGATATAAAACGGCAAAACATCAGAGAATCAAGGACATTAATTAGACTATTATGTGGAATAAGTGCAATTAGACTTAAAACGGAAATTGATGAAAGTGATTTGGTGTATTTGCAAAAACATTTAGTTAATTTAATGATTCCGTTCTTTGAATCTAAATCCATAAGGAAGTTAAAGCTAATACGACTTGATATGAATGAGGTGTATCAAAACACAGTTAAATTATTAGCTGAAATTCGAGATGAGATACCAATTTATGAACATATTTCACTTATACGGCATTTCCTAAAGTCTCATTATTTTCCTGGCCGGGTTTCCTCTCCAAAAAAAGAGCTTATTTCTAGAGAAATCCTTGATGAAGCTATATCTGATTCTAATGATTCTGTTACTACAATTGACGATTATATGCCAAGTGAAGCCAATTTATCTAATTATAAATATCGAGGGTTGTTTGAAAACAAAGAAAATATGAAATATATAGAAAGTATTGGTTATGTAATAGGTAAAAAAAAAGACAATAAGACCTACTTCATTAAAATAAATTATCTGAATGGAATTGTGCTTAATCGGGTAAAGGAAATATTTAAGGATAACAAAAACAAACAAATTTATTATGATGGAGTAATTCAAGTTTTAGGGGTTGATGTGCCTTATGAACGTGATTTAATAATAAAATCAATTAAATATCATATCAAGAATAAAAATCTAATGTCCTCAGGAGAAAAAATTAGTTTTGTATGATCATAATTATTTAAAATTTTATGGTCCTTGAGTGCAAACATCAAAGTTTGCTTTTTCCTATAATTTTCTTCTTTTCAATTTTATATTAAGATGTTAGGATATTAAATATCCAGAGAATTAATTACTTTTTAGAGATATTCTGATTAATTTAATAATATAAATAGAGATTATAATAGAGAATAGAAATACAAATACTTACAAATACTTACAACTCCAAAATTAATCTCTTGAAAATCAGATATTTTTCTTGAAAATTCGATATTTTTCTTGAAAATTCGATATTTTTCTTGAAAATTCGATATTTTTCTTGAAAATTCGATATTTTTCTTGAAAGCATCTCTACTCATATTCTATAATGTCCCTCAAGACTTTTGATCGTCCCTCAAGAACTTTGATTGTTTTTCAAGAAAAAATGCGTTTTTTCAAGATCTTTTTATGGACGATGGAAAGGATTCAACAAAATATTCTTATTATTACTTATTGTCTCCTTTATCTTTATATTACCTTAATCCTTTATAATTTAACATTTTTATCTTTTCTTTTTAATCTCTTAGGAATTAAGAGAATTCAATATTTAAAATTTGCAAATTTTGAAAAAAAAAGGGGATACCCATTGAGTTTTTTGAAAACTTTATTCTTTTTAATTTTATAAGTATCTGGAAGGCTGAACTATTAAAATAAGGCAAAAATAAAAAAAACAGAAAAAAGACTTTTTTCTTATATTTTATAAGTTTTTGTCCATATTGATCATTTAGAGATCATTTTCGATTATCTTCAAAGTATTTAAATGCTTATATTTTATAAATGCTGAATTATAATTTATAAGTTCAAGTGAAACTAATATTTCAAAAAATAATTTAAAATTTCCACTGGAAACTTTTTTTTAATAAATCAAAATTTCCACTGGAGACTTTTTTTTAATAAATCAAAATTTTCTTCCTGAACTTATGGCCATAATTTTAAAAAAAAAGTTGTCCTGCGCAGGGTAAAAAATTTTTCTTCCTGAATAAATTCTACAATAAAAAATAATTATTGTTGTTTTCCACACATCGGGCAGAACGCTTTTGATTCATCCAAGATTTCAGTACCACATTCTGGACAATACGTCTTTGTAGAGATTGTTTTTGGATTCATAATATCTACTGAAATTATTTTAACTCTATTTAAAAAGAATGTTTCACCAAAAACAAGAATTGCTATAATTATTGGTAAATATACTCCTCTTCCTATTTTCGTTTCATAAGTACCATGAGCTAATATATTACTTCCAATACTTTGGATAAATATATACATTCCTATTCCACTTATTAAAACGATTATTCCACTAATATTTCCCATGTTTCTATTAATTATCCTATTTTTGTAATTTGTTTTTACATTTCCAAAACTAAGGAAAAATCCTATTAAAAATAGAACAAAGAATAACCAATATAAAGGATAGGGAGAAAAATCATCATAACTACCACGCCAACATATAAATGCATGATCATCTGCTATAGGTATTGAATTTGTATATGTAGAAACAAATATAAGGAATGGAGTAATAAAAGTAAAAATCCAAAATAAAATAATAACTACTTTTACAATTTTTCTAATCAATATGTATCTCTTCTTGTTTAATTCCAATATTTTATCACCTCTTTTTTTTAAAATTTATTTTTATTGGTGTTTCTTTTTTTAATTGAATCAGGCTCTAAATTAGAATTAAATACCTTATGTCTTTCAAAATATTCAATTACAGCATCATGAACTAATTTTTTCATAGATATATTTCTTTTTGCTGATTCAATTTTTAAAATGGAATGCGTTTCAGAATCCATATTAAACATTTTTTGTTTTTTGTTCATAACAAATCAATTTAGTATTTTAATATATTTAATTATTAATATATTTAATTATTTTTTATTGTGGAATTTATTCAGGATATTAACAGATTGACATGTCAGTTAATGGATTAATAATTGGAAAATATTTTTTTCAGTAAATAAAAAGTTTTCAAAAAATTCTCCCGGTCCTGATAATGGCCATAAAAATTTTGAAGTAGCAGCAAATTAATTTTTAAATTTTAATTAAAGATTAAAAAAATTAATCAAAAAATATCAGGTTCAATTTTCTGGATAAGACTTCTTTCTGCTTTAAAATTGATTTCATTGTATAAAGAGTAAATGTTTCTCCAAATTGTTTCATCATATCTTTTATCTGTTGATAGATTTGTTGTTGTTTTATATGTAATAATTCTTTTATTCTGCTTTTGGATATCTTCTCTGCCCATATCTCATCACCTTCAAAAATCGAGATTTCATAATAATTTGTATTAGTTATAAATGTGTTTTTTTCTTTGTAAGAATACTTTTCTTCAAGAATAAGCCCATCTTTGAAAGAAGAAGGTTCAAAGCCAATCCCTATAATTCTTTGTTCTTCTTCATCGGTTTCAAATTCTTTCTTATCACAGAAAACTCTTTCAAATTCATAACGATTATTTAATCCAATAATAATGGCAAGAAAATCCTTTTTTCTGAATAGATAAGGGTATTTCCATTTAATAGGAATTAAAAGTCCACTGGCCTTATCATATTCTAAGACTTTTTCCATTTTTCCCTTTTTTCGATTAATTTTAGAATTGATTTTTATATTGTTATTTAACATTCCAGGTATTAATTTAAAAATTCATATTTAAACTCATATGGAATTATTATTTAGTGATAAATGATGCTAAATGATGCTAAATGATGCTAAATAGCGATTTATAATTAACCATAATTTTATATTAATTTTAAAAAATAGTGAGAAAATTTGCTTAAAAATTGGGATTCTTTAATTTTTTTTTAAGTTTATTATAACAAAATAAAGTTCCGGCCTCATCAAAAATAACACCATAGATATAAGAGCCATCCATTTGAAAATCTTCCATGAAAAGGATTTGGCCACTTGTAGGATGTATCACAACTTCTAAATTTTTCTTTTTTTCTTTCGTATTATTGATTTTATCTATGATCTCAATCATTTCTTAACTTTTAATTCCATACAAAATTTAATTTTGATAAATCTACTGATTTTTTATGTAATAATAGTATTTATTCACTTCTTCGATAGTATCTATCTATTTTCTCGATAAATACCCTTTTATTAATAGAATAATACTATAGCCTCTTTCTTCCAAATAAATATATATTAAGAATATCGATATTATTTATCGAAAAAATGAATAAAAATTTATATAAGCCCCTCCTATAAATTAACCAAATAAATTTGATTTATCGAAAAAATAAATAAATACAATCTAAAATTTTAATTAAAAATTAAATAAAAAATGAGAGGTTTTTTTTACGAGAGAAAGAGAAAAAGAAAAAGATAAAGGCGGAAACGGCAAATATTACGTAACTGCTGGACTTCTGGCGCTTGGTTTAATTACCCTTATACTTATTGCTTATGCTCCCTTATCCCCCTGGTATATGTGGTGGGAGGATGATGAAGAACCAACAATTACACCTTTAACCAGAACTGTTTCTACTGTTGCAGCGTGGTCAAATGTTGATGGTGAATTAGTTTCTTCTTTTGTTGAGTGGGATGTATGGGTGCCGAAGAGTGGAGTTGATTTTGATGAAGGATATGAGGACATAACAGCGTTAAATACAAATTTCGAAAGACTGGTAACTGGAAAAGATGCTGATGATATTAGTGAAGATTTGAGACCTCATGAATGGGTATGGTTCGAGTGTACAGGAAATACTGTATTTGATAATGATTTTTATTTACGCCGTGGCGGGGCAAATTTTGATTATGATTTCCTTGTTCATCATAGGAGTTCTGATGTGAATTTTAATATATTAGATAATACTATGGCTAATATATCAATCCCCGGTCAATCAACAAATTTTAATGGTACTGGTATTTTGAAAGCTCCCAGCTATAATACAACTGATTGTCATTATGGCGATATTGGTTGGGAACTTACTGCTACTGAATTTACTGAATTAACCACAAAAGAGAAGGAAGTAATTTGGGACGAAAACAGGTGGAGAGATCAATGGCCTGTTTATGTTACCACAGATGATACAAATAACAATTTTGACCGTGATTTTGAGAAAATTACAAACACATTTGGATTAAAATGGACACTCAATGATACAATCAGCGTGATAGATGGAGCAATAACACAACTTAACTGCACTATTGCTAAAGGATATCCTATTGAAACGCTTATCAGTGGTACATACCTTTATATGGTATGGTATGAGGGATTTGATTTTTATCCTGATCCTTATACTTTTGAATTCGAAATGTGGTTTGGTGTTAATATTAGTGTAACAACTGTACAGAGTGGCAGAGCGAATGTCTATGGTTCATTATCAACTTTAACTTGGGCTGAAACATATAGCACAATAGGAGCATGAGTTAAGAGAGGTGATTTAACCGATGAAGACTAACAAATCTAAATTTTTTTTTTTATATTTATTTATATTTATATTTATTTTAAATCCTATTAGTTCATTTTTTCCGTATGTAAGAGGAGCTGAAAGAGATCCTGTTGTTATTGCTGATTTTTTAAAAGTTGATCTTATTAAATTTAATGATGACTCACCTGGAGATACAAAGAGAAATCTTGATTTTATGCCTGGTGGACGAGATTTACATTCTTTTGAGAATATGGGAATTTTAGAAGGCTCATATAATCCTGATACAAATTCGTTTGTAGTGTGGGCAGAAGCCATATTTGGATTTGAAATAATTGGTTGGTCAGCTTGTTTGATTACGGACATATATCCAGAAATAGAAATAGATTCAATAACAGAAGTTTTATATTTTCATTATAAATCGTATAGCCATGAACAAGGATGGCTTCCATTTGTAGGATGGTTTTGTTTTGAATGGGATGCTCCATATTACAAAGGCGATGATGATAAATATTACTTTAAATATCGTGAAATAGATTACGGGGATGTTGATAATCTACATAACCATGATGGAAACATTGAAACTAAAATTTGGATAGATCCTGGTAGAAAACTTTCTGGTTCAATGACTGTTGCTGGACAAACATTTACAACTCCTGTATTAGAATCTGATATACTTGATGTAACAATAACAGATATGAGAGGTGGGGAATGTGGAAGTTATGATGATAGATATACTGAAGTTAAGATGGATGAAGATTATGTTAAATTTACAACAGTAGAAGGAGAATATTATGCAGGAACAACTATAAAAATCCTTGATTGGCTTAATGAAAAAAAAATAGGTCATGGTATACCAATTAATTTAACCGAAGATCCTACTTTAGATGGTCATGATGGAGTTTTTGATTTAACTTTTAAGGGACTTCCTTTTCCTGGTACTAATGAGAATGAAATGATTTTTAATTTGCCTATACATATACAACCACAAGTCACCGTAAAACGACAATATATTCCATATACCTGGGGTGAACTTAAATTTTATGATTGTTGTAAGAAAATTAAACCTACACCTGTTGCTGGGACTGATAGTGTACCTCGGGACTTATCTATTCATGTATATAATGTGTTTGTTCGTTATGACTTAGAAGTAAAAACGGATTTATTTATGGATTGTCAATTTACAGGAGAATTGTCTGAATCGTTTCTTGATGATCCGAATTTGATAATTACTGACAGAATCTGGGATACAACATTATGGCAAACTACACCTGAATATAAACCACTCCCACCAGATATACCATGGTGGATGTGGATTATAATTGCTTGTATTGTAGGTGTAGGAATATATATTGTATATATCTTTTATAAGAGATATGCAGAATCCAAAAAGAAACCAATGCGAATAATAGTAAGGAGATAATCATGACAAACAATAAAAAATATAATGATGGAATAAGAATAGCAAGGACTGCTGCTAAAACAGGAAAAACAATAGTGAAAATAAAAACATATTTTATTGTAGGACTTGTATTGACATTATTAATTGTCATAGGAGTTGTAGCAATTCGATTTTATCCTTATGCTTATGTTAATGGTGGTGATGGTGGAACTATTCCTACAGATCCAACTACAGAATATGATATTATTGCACCAATTCTTGATCCAATTATGCCATTAATTTCAACAGATGGTAATATTAGATTGGATTGGGATGATGCTGAAGTTGTGAATTCTGATTTATTAAATGAACTTGAACTCTCATATTATAATGTTTATAAGAGAAAAGATTCTGGAATATGGATATCAATTTTGGTTTTTAATGAATTTTATCATGATTATAATTTAGCAGAAGGAACATATGAATATAAAGTTCAATCAGTATTTTATAAACCAATAGAAGTACATTGTAGTGAGTTTTCAGCTATACAATCTGTGGTTGTTGATACAATAAATTATCCGTCAAATCCTTCAATAAAGATAAATGATGGAGCACTTACAACTAATTCATTAGAAGTGACATTAACACTTAGTTGCGAAAATGCTGATGAAATGCAATTTCAGATTTCTATTGGACAATGGACAAATTGGACTGCTTATAAAACAACTCATATTATAATATTGTCTGAGGATGATCCTGATGCTCCACCTCATAGAGTTGGTGTTATATTTAGAAATGATGATGGAACAACTGAAGATGCTGGATATAATGTTTATGCTGATATAATATATGATCCAGATACAGAACCACCACCAGAAAATGACGAAAAAGAAGAAGATTATATATTATTAGTTGTTGTTTTAATACTAATACTTGGTGGTTTAATAGGAATAGTTGTTTTTCTGAAATTCGGGAAAAAAGATAAGAAATCTAATTAATTTATTTCTTTTAATTTATTATAATGAGGTGTTTAAAATATTGGAAAAAACTAATAAAAAAGGTATTATTTTATTTATTTTATTTATTTTAATTAATATGGGATTTGACTTCTTTTTTTGGGCAAACACCTCACCTAAATTTTGAGTCAAATCCCACATTTATAATTTTACAATAAAAGGAGTAATACAAATGTCAAAAAAGAAGAAAAGCAGGACGTTTGACAAGACGAGAAATGTCACAGGGACAATATCTAATGTATTAACAATATTTCTGGTTTTGTTATTAATATTAATAGCATTAGGAGTGTGGACGTGGCAATTTGGAGGATAAATTAAAATGAAAAACAAAAATATCAGGAAAAGATCCATTGGAACCTTTGTTCTTCTGTTAATCCTCTTATGTTTTATATTTACTCCTGCTCTCTTATTTAGCGATTTAAATTTTGGACCAGGTCCTACTGATGAAAAACAAAATCCAAATCTTTCTACCAATTATTTATTTAAGGACGCAACCTATAACATGACTTTAGAAGATACCTATGACGATGCAGATCCATATAAAGTTTATACGGATGCTTATTTTGAATCACAGTATTTTAACTCTTCGTATGAGTGGGAACAAATCCATAATGAAACTGTAGATTCTGGAGTAGATAATAACGAAGTGGAATTAGGAGATCCAGGTAATATTAATATGATAAAGGGAACTTCGGATTATGATGATAATATGAAGGTGTTAGATTCAACTCTAACGGATTTTACTTCGACCGAAGGAACAGAAGAGATTCCTGCTGTGTGGAGATGGATAACAGGAGTCACCATGTTGTTGGGAACTGTGTCGGGAAATATATTAAATGCGAAGAATGACGATGAGAATTACTTTACTTTAACTTCAACTCAGATATTTGATGATAATATAGTAGGGACTAATCTTGTATCATTTAATATAGCTCCAGACGGTTCAGCCCAAGATATTAGCTATTATATTTGGTCTTCAAGTCCAGATGTTATTTTGCATATAAATGATATTACATTCAAAGTAGGAAATCCACATTTGAATGCCGATGATCAATATCATTCTGGGGTTTCCAGTGTGGATATTATAGCAACTCAAGTTGGAAGTTCATTTACACTTAGAGTGTATTATTTTAGAATGGATTCAATAGCAGTAGAAGGAACACCTGCTGAATTAGAGTTTGATATAACAACACCATTAACTAATTACAATAAAGATTTATTGTCTCTCCATGTAGAATCTCATCAAAAAGTATCTCCTGCAACTACTATGAACTTTAAAATCTGGAATTATGACACATCTACGTATGATTTAATAAGTGGTTCTGCTGAAACAACCATTACCAAAAAGGAGTTTAATTCTGCAAATCCTGAAGATTATATTTCTCCCACAGGGCAGGTAAAACTCTATTGGATAGAATCATACACAGAAGTTGATTTTGTTTTTTCAATTGATTATTTATTGATTCGAATTTGCTATAAAATGGATTTATGGCATGAAATCTCGTTTAATATGACAGGGTTATGGAGATCCAGATGGGAGATTCATGGTTCATTACAATATACCGATTGGACTAATTTTGAGGTTGTAGATCCTGTAGATCCTGATCCTAATTTTCACGCTATTTCTGAATCAGATGTCACTACAAGATGGATTTTACAGAATGCAACATTAACAGCTGTAGAAAATTTTACTGATGATATAAGTGGTGCTAATTGGGATTTATATGGAGTTTCAGAAAGGACATTCCAAAAATATACTCCTGATAAAAATAATTATTTATTGGATAATAGTTCAATTACATATTTATGGCTTTATACAGGATTATCTTTTGATTTAAATCCTGAAGATAATTTTCCAGAAGCTATTTATTATTATGATGGATATTGGTGGATGTCAGGAATTAGTCATGATATAATATTTAAATATAATCTTGATTGGTCATATACAGGATCTTCTTATGATGTTTCAACCGAAGATACATTTCCAATAGATATACATTATTATGATGGATATTGGTGGGTATTAGGAGGTACCAATGAGAAGGTTTTTAAATATCATCCAAATTGGACATATACGGGAACTTCTTTTCCGATAGGATCTCAAGATAATTTTCCAGTTTCTATTTTCTATTATAATGGATTCTGGTGGATGGCAGGAGCTACTAATGATAGAATATTTAAATATAATCTTGATTGGTCATATACAGGAACTTCTTATTATATAGGAAGTGAAGAAGGGATTGTAGAGGATATTAATTTTCATGATGGATATTGGTGGTTAGTAGGAGGTATCAATGATACAATATGTAAATATCATCCAAATTGGACATATACAGGAACTTCTTATTATATAGGAAGTGAAGAGGGTAGTGTGACATCAATTGATTATTATGATGGATATTGGTGGTTAGTAGGTTGGGATTTTGCTGATGTTTTTCAATATAAAAATAAATTTTCAATTTCTAAGAATTATCAAGGAGGAGGATATATGTATATGCAAACTAATACTACAGAAATGGTATCTATTCAAAGTACTGTTTATGGCATTAATTATACTTTAAGTTCAGGAGATTATTTTGAAGTAGATTTTCAAACAAGCTCAGATTCTAAAATAAATTTAATTCTATTAAGAGATGGTGTGGTTAATAAAACTTTAACTTTAAGCCCATCTGGAAATACTAATTTCAATAGACAAACGGTTCAAGTTTCCGTTAGTGAAGATGTAGAATTTGATCAATTAAAAATCAGCTCTACATTTGAAGATGAGGATTATGTTAGAATATATGATATTAAAACTAAAAAATATACAATAACAGGAGATTCTGCTGATTTTGAAGTAGGTTCAAATAGAGATCATAAGGTATATTTAACTCCAGATATATATAATTTAAAGATTTCTGAAGAAGGACGATGGAAAGTAAATGAAAACATTACAATTCCTGCTACTGGAATTAAACAATATGTTTATACTCCAATCCACACTCAATATTGTCGATTAGTGTTGTTTTCAGAAGCTGACCCTCTTAGATCATTACCATTTACAGATTATCATGTTAAAGTGAATCGTAGTTTTGATGGAATATATAATCAATTCTGGTTATTAGATCCTATATTTTATGCTGATGATAACACCTACATTTATATTGATGTATATGATCGATTTGATTCCCTAATAGGTTCTTTTGAGAGATTAGCAAGTGATTATATTGATTTAGAGATTGAAGTATATTCTCTTAAAATAAGAAATGAAGCAACTGAAATAGTTGATTATATACTACAAAATACAGATACAGGATCGTCTAAATCTGGAATATTATTTTCTGATGAAATTGTTGAATATCATGTAAAAAGTGACAATTATAGTTTGGATTATATTAACTATGAAGATATGTATCCAAGAGAGTATAATTTTGAATTGACTGGTCATAGAACCATTAGTATAAATTCCACATATAATACAATTTATTTTGGGTTGTTTACTTATGATGGTCTTGGTTTAAATAGAGATTGGGTTAGATTTTATATAAATGGAGTAAGAAAAGATTTTGGTCGAAATATAATCCAATCTGAAACAGCGAATTTAATAGTCTTGGATTATTTCAATAATACTTTAGCAAATGATACCATAGATGCGTCTGCTTATTCAGAATATAATATTTTTATTGAAATTTATTCTTTAATCATTTTAAATCAATTTACCTATGAAGATATTGTTGTAAATATTACACAGGTTGGTTCAGGAATTTGGATGGCTCAAATAATTCCAAAACAGTTTGGATTCATGTATAGATTCCTCCCGAATATAGAATACAATATTACTGTTTATTTTATAAATACAACATTATATAGTTCAAGGATTGTTAATCTTACCGATAACAGCCATATAGAATCATTTGGAATTCCTACACAACCATCAGAATATCCAAAAAATGTGTATTTTGGTGTCTATACTACCACAGGATTAGGTATCAACCATGATTTAGTCAGATTTTATATAGATGATGTTAGGACTGATTTTGGGTTCAATAGAATTGAAGATATGATTGTTCTTCTGACGGTAAAAGATTATTTCAATACTACATTATTCAATCAATATATAAACACTTCTGGTATTTATGAATATAATATTTTAATAACCTTATTTTCACTTAAAATAAAAAATGAGGCAAGAGAGACTTCAAATTATACATTAAAAATTGGAGGCTTAGAAACAACAGGTCTCATAATCTCTCAAGAAATTATAGAATATCAATTATCTTCTAATAATTATGTATTCGAGTATACTAATAACGAAGACGATTCTTTTCACACAATCAACATTAATTTAAATGAAAATAAAATCTATATTATAAATTCTACTTATTATACTGCTTATTTTGGGTTATTTGATCAATATAATCATAGATTAGATAATTCTTTATTTTCATTATATCTGAACGGAACAAGAAAGGATTTTGGATTTATAGAACTTAGTTCAGAATATTATAATATTACTGTATATGATTGGCTTAATATTTCTGTTTTTAACCATATAATCTATTTATTTAATTATACCGAATATAATATTTATATTACAGTTTTTGAGTTTCAAATCCGTCATTTAGCTCAGGAAAATAGTAATTTTTCTTTATGTGAAACAACTTCTGGAAATTATATTAATTTCTCGATGGCTCCAGATACTTTAACTTCTTTTATATTAGCAAGTTCAACCTATAATGTCACTTGGACAAATGGAGAGAATTTACAGACATCATATTATTACATAACTTTAGATTCAAATTATATTTTAACATTAAGTTCTACATATCGTGGTGTATATTTTGCTCTTTTTACGTATGATGGATTAGGAATAAACCATGATTTAGTTAAATTTTATATTAATGAATCCAGAAAGGATTTCGGATTTAATATGATGACGAGTGCTTCAGCAGAAATCGTTGTTTTGGATTTTTTTAATACAACCTTATTTAACCAGACGATTGATTTCAGTTCTTTATCGGAATATAATATTTTTATAGAAATTTATAGTTTAATCATTTTAAATCAATTTACGTATGAAGATATTATAGTTAATATTACGCAAGTTGATTCGGGAATTTGGTTAAATCATATAATACCTAAACAATTTGCATTGTCATATAGACTTGCACCAAATATAAATTATACGATTAACGTGTATTATGTAAACGAGTCATTATATACCACACGAACAATAAATCTAACTGAAAATAATCATATTGAAAGTTTTGGAACTCCAACTTTACCTTCAGAATATCCAAAAGATGTATATTTTTCAGTTTATACAGGCACAGGGTTAGCAATTGATCAATTATTATTAAAATTCTATATAGATGGAGATCGTGCAGACTTTGGATTCAATATAATAGAAAATATGAATATTACAATAACAGTTAAGGATTTCTTCAATACTACATTGTTTAATCAAGTAATTAATACATCAGGAATTTATGAATATGATATTTTAATTACTATTTATTCATTAAAAATTAAAAACGAAGCTGAATTAACAGCAAATTACACATTACGATTAGGAGGCTTAACAGAAACAGGAAATATCCTTCCCCATGAAATTATAGAATATCAATTATCTTCAAATAATTATATATTTGAGTATACTAATAACGAAGACGATTCTTTTCACACAATCAACATTAATTTAAATCAGGATAGAGTCTATATTTTAAATACTACATATTATAATATTTTCTTCAGCTTAAATGATTTAAATTTACATATTTTTCATCCATATCTATATGAATTCAGATTAAATGGTACAATTCAAGTTTTAGGTTTAGTTGAGGATTTACAAACTGATAATTATAATATTACAGTTAAAGATCGATTCGGAACTTACTTATTCAATAATATTGTTAATTTAAGAGGATTAAATGAATATAGAATTGACATTACTTTATATGAACTTCAAATCAGACATTTAGCAAGAGAAAATAGCAATCTAACTTTAACAGAAGATATTTTAGGCAATAATTACTCATTTATTATGACTCCGGATTCAATTAAATCAATTGTGATTGGTTCTTCCAATTATACATTAAATTGGATCAATGGAGAAGACAGTCAATTAACAACATTTTCAATCATTTTAACAGAAGATACAGTCATAAAATTAGATACAATTCATTTTAGTATCTATTTCAGCTTATATGATCAAAATAATCATAGATTAGATGATTCTTTATTTTCTTTATATTTAAATAGTTCAAGAAAGGATTTTGGATTTATAGAACTTAGTTCAGAATATTATAATATTACTGTATATGATTGGCTTAATGTTTCTGTTTTTGATCAGATTGTATATTTAGCAAACTATAATGAATATAATATATTTATTACGGTCTTTGAGCTTCAAATTCGACATTTAGCTCAGGAAAATAGTAATTTTTCTTTATGTGAAACAACTTCTGGAAATTATATTAATTTCTCAATGGCCCCTGATACAATAAGATCCTTTATGTTAGCAAATTCTACCTATAATGTCACTTGGATAAATGGAGAAAATATGTTAAGTTCATTTTATAATATAACTTTAAACATAAACCATATTCTAACATTGGATACAACCTATTATGAAGTTTATATTGGTTTATATAATTTCTATGGTATTGTAAATAAAGAAGAAGTAAAATTTTATATTAATAGGACAAGAGCTGATTTTGGATTTAATATTATCAAATCGAAATATGTTAATCTATTGGTTCTTGATTATTTCAATTCCACTTTATATAATCAAATAGTTAAATTGGAAGGATTAACAGAATATAGTATTTTTATTCAAGCATACATCCTTGTTGTAAATAATTTATACAATAATCAGTCGATCACTATTAAAATAACTCGTGGTGGTATCACAGTTGAACGGTTAATTGAAGCACAAGGATGGACAGAATTTAAATTATATCCCAACATCAAATATGAGATTATTTCTTATGTAAATGGTACCATTGATGAAGAAAAAGAAGTTGATTTGGATGAAGAATATAAAACTGTGAGCTTTGGATTCTTTGAAACCGATGTTCCATATGATCCAGAACCACTTATATTTGATACTACGATTCTTGTAGGTTTTATAATTGTAATCTGTGTTTTTGTATGTATTATTGTAATTTTATATGCTAATTGGAAAATAAAAGCTAAGGAAGTACCTGAGGAAACACGATTGAAACATAAAAGGAATAGGACAACCGCACCAGCAGGGACCTATGACCATAGATAAGGAGGAATATAAATGAAAAGAAATAAATTAGATGTAGATTATTGGAAAGAATCAGTTCATACATTATTCTCATATTGGTCCTGTGTGTTAGCTATTGGAATTGAACTATTTTTAGGATTACGCCACTTAGATGAATTATTTGGTCAATTATGTATTATGGAAGCGTTATTTGGACTCTCAGGTATTTTATTATTGGACCCTATACATGGTAAAAAGAAACTATATCCAGAAGTATTTAAAAAAATTCATCCAGATTCATTATTCAGGTTTGCAGTTATATTTGGAATTATTGCTCTCATTCAATTTGTTTTTCAAATAATTCCTCTAATTACAAGTACAGAAATGGCATTAGCAATTGCGTTTTGTCCTGTATGTGAAGAATATTTTTTCAGAGGTATAATGATGGAACCATTTTTTAAAGCTGGTAGAGATGCTCCAAAAGATGAAAGAATAAAACTATGGAAGGATAGAGAAATTACCTATTGGGAGATATTTGGTATATTGTTTAGTGGTTTATTATTCGCTATATTTCATATAAATTATTATGGGAACCCCAATCTCATATTCATGGTGATGTTCGGAGGCTCATGGTTTGCCCTTACATATTGGTATTGGAAGGACTTAACAGCAGTAATACTTGCTCACTTTCTGCTTAACATTATCTTTATAGTTCAGTTTTATGAGGTGTTTCTTTAAAATGAATATTAGTTTGAAAAGAAAAGTTGGTATAATAGGAATAGGAAGTATATCCACACTTTTGATATTATTGATGATAGAGACCATTTTCGCACAAATAATAAGTGATTTTCTAATTGGACATATTTCCGACAATTTAATACTCTTGATAATAATTTCAGGATTGTTTTTATTTACAATAATAATTTCAATAATAGTAGGGTATTTTGTCAGTCAAGACATCCATCAAGATTCAGTTTATAAATCATCTATTATAAGTTTATTATGTCTACTATTATTCCTCTTTACCATTTCGAATGGTTCATTATTTATTTATTATAGAAATGTTTATCAAAATATACGTTGGTTTGAATTGGTTCCAGTATTCCCACAGGTACTTATATCTTTCAGTATATATATTCTGGGAGATGTATTTAATCTATTTATTCTAATGATTGTAGTATATTATATATTTTTTGTAATATTCTTGGAGAAGTTCTATATAAGAAAACAGAGTTATTAAATATGAATAAAAATAATAAATTATCGAATCGATTACAATAGCTAAAAACGAGATGAAAAAATTTGAATAATAATAATCAAAAAAGAAAAATTTGGAAGAATTTCATAGGTATAATTGGTTTATTTGGGATAATTTTTTTGATTTTTTATTTTAATATTGAGATTGGATTCACAGTTTTTGAGAATGTTGAAAATATTGGATATGTGGCTCCAATTATGTATATATCGGGTATTACAGTCATATATATAATTGTTATTTATGTAATTTTAATATTAATCTACAAAATAAGAGAAAATAGATTAGTTAAGGTAAACAATAATGCGAAGTAGAAGAGAAGTTTCAGGAAAATCAGAAAGAGTTGAAGGAGATTTACTTACATATTTTGTTTTACATAATCTAATCTCAGTTATATTTTTCTTTTTAATTACAGTTAGACTTGGAATATATGTAGGAAGGGAAAGATTAATTGGATTTGTATTTCAGAAAGAGTTTTGGGAGATGACAATATTCCAAGTATTTCCAATTGGTGTTATCAGTAGTTTTATAGGAAGAATTACAGCATATTACATAATGAAAGGATATCATAATTATAAAAATCGCAAAAAAAAAATAAATAAGAGCATGAAAAAATGGAGCGAACTCAATAAAGGAATAAACAGATTGGGTTTAGCATTTTTTATTTCTGCTTTAATTACATCAACTATTTATTCATTAGGTGTTATTTCAGTACTTCAATTTGCGATCTTTAGCGAAGAAACTCTATTAACATTAATAATAGTTTATATTGGAATTAAGATCGGGACATTCTATTTCGTACAATGGCTCGTTGGAACAAAATTATAGAAGGTAAAATGAAATGAACAGAAAAAATATAAAAAAAGAACTGAAGAAATACCAGGGGATAATTATTCTTCTAATAATATCAGTACCTGTAACAATGTATATATATGGAATGACCGAAGTATATTTGCCTAATCCAATCCACATAGGGGGAGGACAGTATTTTGATATAGCAACTGGGGTAATAGTCATAGCTTTATTACTTTCTGGAGTAATTATTGCAATTCTCTTTAAAAAAGAGAAAAAGAGGTAAAATAGAATGAAATTAAAAAAATTAAAAAAAAGGTTTAGAGGGAGAGAGCGTTGGAGGACTATCAATAAAATAATCTTTGTAGTATTATATTCAG